>ENA-ORXF01000280-ORXF01000280.1-marine-metagenome-genome-assembly--contig:-NODE-280-length-38637-cov-17.837604_pt1 | contig 38637 bp, 35 predicted proteins | sample MGYA00237864_ERZ511476 | MGnify/ENA primary metagenome ERZ511476 (study PRJEB26306, sample SAMN06343908) | marine metagenome | isolation source: coastal waters | place: Atlantic Ocean: West Antarctic...
AACTTGCATGGGAGTTAGGTTTTTACAAGAATGACCCTTTCGGTAATTTAGGAAGACTTCAAGCAGAAATGTTTAGATCCGTCCGTTTAGTAGTAGATACTGGAATTCACTATAAAAAATGGACCCGAGAAGAAGCAATTGAATATATGATTGCAAATACAGGTATGCCAACTGGAGAAGTTGTCACTGAAATTGAACGCTATATTGTAATGCCTGGTCAAGCCTGCGCCTATAAAATAGGGATGTTAAAAATATTAGAACTCAGAGAAAAAGCAAAAAATAAACTAGGCAATAAATTTAATTTAAAAGAATTTCATAATGCGGTTTTACAAAATGGCGCTGTGCCCTTAGATATATTAGAAGAAATTATTGATGACTCAATAAATACAACTCTAGAAACTAAAAATAATAATAAATTAATTCAAAAAGCATGAAAAAATTAACAGTATTACTAGTTTTAATATTTAGCTCGAATTTTCTTTTAGCACAAGAACCAAATACCACTCATGCGTTGCAGATTACTGTAAATAATTTTGAGAATCTAAAAGGCAAATTACAAGTATGCCTAACAGATAAAAAAGAGGATTTTTTAAAACAGTGTGAGTACACGAAGGTAGTCAACGTAACAGATAATACTATTTCTTTAGAAATAGCAAATATAAAAACAGGTATTTACTCAATTTCGGTGTTTCATGACGAAAATAATAACGGAGTTTTAGATACTAAATATTTTTTTAAAATGCCCAGCGAACCTTATGGTTTTTCTAATAATCCAAGTGCAAGATTCGGTCCTCCTAGTTTCGAAAAGTGTACATTCCTCATAGATAAGGATAAACAAATCTCCATTGAATTAAAATAACAACTTATATTTGATCCAAATTCATTTTATCACCTTAAGATTCGTTTGTATAATATTTCACTTCTATATTTTGGTTAAATAAATATACTTTTTTAGTATCCATATTTATACATTCGTATCTAGTCCTACGTTTATTACCCTTTTTGTAGATATTTCCTTTAAAACTAAATAAACATCCATACAAGATTTCAAAGATGAAGCTTTTCCCAGTCTCTGCAATATTTCCTTTTAATGCCAAAGATAGATTGACATCGCTATCTGTACTTGCTTTTGGATTTTGTAAATATTTAGCCAAGAGAGGTAATACTTCCTTTGGATAAATATCTGGGTGTAAGAAGGGCAGCATTAAATGTTGAAATACTGTTTTCCATTCTTTTCCGTGCGGTTGAACTCTTCCAAACTTTTGATGAGTTACATGATGTGCAATTTCATGAACTAATGTAAGTAAAAATTGGTATTGGTTAAGGTTATTATTTACTGTAATCTGAAATTTCCCAGTTATTAATTGTCTAAAATCACCGTGTTTTGTTTGTCTTTGATTGACAATACTTAGAGTGAAACTATGTTCATCAATTAAAAACTGAATAAAAGGAATAGCTCCGATAGGAATATATTTTTGGTAATTGCTATTCAATTATGGAGTGGTAGATGAAACTTGTAAAACTTTTCCATTATAAAATTTATTTCCAGTGAGAGAAAAGTCATAAATATAATTTGCCATTTCTTTAGCAGAGAGTGGTGCTTTATAATCAGGAAAAGCCTCTGCCAACATTTCTGTTTGTACAGCGCCAATTGCCAGTACGTTAAAAGCAATCTGTTGATCTTTATACTCCTCTGCTAATAATTCAGATAAAGTGATAACAGCACCTTTAGCGGAGCTATATGCAGCTAAACCACCAAACTTAAGACTCCCTTGAATCCCTCCCATAGAACTCATAGTTACAACATGACTTCCCTTTTTTAAGAAGGGGATTAATCCTTTTGTTATTTCTGCCACTCCAAAAACATTTACTTTGTAAACAGCTAAGAAATCATCAGAAGTTAATTCTACAAAAGGTTTATTAATTAGTTTTCCTGCATTATTAATTAGTATATCGACTTGTTTCCAATTAGATTTTATAAAATCTAATGCTTTTTTTATATCAGAATTTTTGGATAAATCAACAGAGATCGTTGTAATATTTTTATGATTTACTTTTTCTAAAGGTTTTGTATTTCTAGATAATGCTAAAACATGATACCCGTTTTCCGCAAATTGTTTTGCTAATTCAAAGCCTATTCCTCTACTTGTTCCAGTAATTACTACATTTTTCATTGAAAGATAATTTGAAGTAGCAATCTACTTAATTTTTCATACTTTTAAGCTCAAATTATATACAAATGAAGAAATTAATACTGCTCTTTCTAGCTGTTTTTAGCATTCATAATACAATTGCTCAAAGCACTTATATTTTATGTGGGAAAATATTAGATACTAAGTCTGGTAAATTTCATTTTAAAAAAACGATAGTAGTCGAAAAAAATAAAATCATTGACATTATTGATGGATACATAGTCCCAAAGGGAGCTTTAACTGTTGATTTAAAGAATCAAGTTGTGCTGCCAGGACTAATAGATATGCATGTTCATATAGAGCAAGAATTTGACAGAAACACAAGATTAAATAGATATATTCTTAATGAAGCAGATATAGCTTTTAACTCAGTCGGCTTCGCAAAAAGCACATTATTGAATGGCTTTACAACTGTTAGAGATCTTGGTGGAACAGGTGTTAATATTTCTGTAAGAAATGCAATTAATTTAGGAAAAATACCTGGTCCAAGAATTTTTACTGCAGGTAAGTCTTTGGCAACTACAGGAGGTCATGCAGATCCTACAAATGGTAGTAGTAGAAATTTATTAGGTAACCCTGGACCTAAAGACGGTGTTGTAAATTCTGTAGAAGATGCAAAGAAAGCTGTGAGGCAGCGCTATAAAAATGGTGCTGATTGTATTAAAATTACAGCAACTGGAGGAGTTTTAAGTGTCGCTAAGTCTGGAGATAACCCTCAATTTACGATAGAGGAGGTAAGGGCAATTTGTCAGACTGCTAAAGATTATGGTATGCATGTGGCAGCTCATGCCCATGGAGACGAGGGAATGCAAAGAGCTATTATTGGTGGTGTAAAGACTATCGAACATGGTACTTATATGAGTAAGGAAACAATGAATTTAATGAAACAATATGACGCTTATTTAGTACCAACAATAACAGCAGCGAAAGAAGTAGAAGAAAAGGCTAAGATAAAAGGATTTTATCCTGCAATTGTAGTCCCAAAGGCATTAGCTGTTGGACCTCAAATACAAGGCACGTTTGCTAAAGCATATAAATATGGAGTTAAAATCGCTTTTGGAACCGATGCAGGTGTCTTTAAGCACGGTAACAACGGTAAGGAGTTTGGCTACATGGTAGATGCAGGTATGCCAGCTATAGAAACGATTCAGTCTGCAACAATTACGAATGCTCAATTATTAAATATGGAGAATGAAATAGGTCAAATTAAAATAGGTTTTTTTGCCGATATTATAGCAGTTTCAGATGATCCAACTAAAAATATCACAACAATGGAGAAAATAATTTTTGTCATGAAAAATGGAGTGATTTATAAAAAATAAAACAGTCTAATTAAAAAATAATATGCTGATATGCACCAATATCTGGTTCAATAGACCGATTTACTCCTAAAATATCTAAAATAAAACTTGTAGAACTGGCTTTATTAATAGCGTCAGAACTTTGTCCGATAATAAAATCATTTTCCTGTGGATTTCTAAAATCAGTATTTCCTGATATAATTATATCTTGATAATTTGGATTTGTAAAATCTAGTTCAAGGTTATCCATAAAAGAATTATTCGAATCATTAAATTTTATCATAGAATTACTGATCTGATAATTAAATAAACTTCCTTCAGCTTTTTCTAAAATAAATTCAACATTACCATTTCCATCAATAATACAATTATTAAAATTAGCCGCATTTAAATCTTTTGATTCAATTACTTCTTGCCCTAAGTCATCTGTATAAATATAATAATTATTAATCAAAACAGTTGATGATTGTCTTAAACCGTTATTCCAATAATTCGCAAAAGTACTGTGTTGAAAATTATATGTTCCTCCTCCTGAGGCAGCAAAAGAGGCTATACCTGAAGAACCTATAATAATATTATTTGCTTCAATATTTGTTTCTCTTGCCAAAACTCCAAAGTTAGACTGATTGGATATCTCTGTATTCTCTAATTTTAAAGTTGGTGAAGATTCGTTACCTATGCTATCAACTAAAATACCTATAATTCCGTTTTTAATTTGTGCATAATTAATACGATTTTCTTTACTGCCTGCTCTCATCCATATTGTACCCCATTGCCCTGGAATATCACTAAAACTATTTTCTAATCTATCACCTTCAAAAACTACTCTTTCTGCTAAAGTTCCATTTACTTTCAAAGTAGCTCTTTTATCTATAATTAAACCTGAATTATCATGAAAATAAACCTTTGCACCCGCTTCAATAGTTAATGTTCTATCAGAGGGAACTGCAGCATAGCCATATATAACAGTTGGTTTTATTTTAGAAAAAAGTAGCTCAGAGTCTTCCAAAAATCTTCCTTTAATAGTAGTTTGTTGTCCATCAAGAGTTAAGCTATCAATTTTCATTGAGATAGGGTTTCTGTCTGGAAAAATAAAGTTTGCATCCTTAACTAAAGTAATTAAGTCAACATCTTGCTCATTTTCACCATTATCAAATAAAATTCTATCTGTATACAAAGGATTTGAAATAGTTGAAAAATCTATTGTTGTTTCTATAAATACAAAAATACTGTCTTTTGCAAGAATATTTATTTGATTAAACTCTTTACCCGCTATGCCATCAACATTTAATCTATAATTTGAGGATAATCCGTTTTCTAGCTGAATTCTGGGGATACTAATATCTTTATTACTTCTATTGTAGACTTTTAAATTGTATGTAGCTGATCCAATATCCGTGAAAATAGTATCTAAAAATACAGTATCCTTTGAGAATTCTAATCTTCCAAAACTTGGAGTTGTAGTAAAGTCTTTTCTGCATGAACTTATAGACACTATAAGTATACAAGTAAGAAAAATAAATAAGTACTTCATTTAACAGTTTTTATGATAATCAGTTTTAAATAGTAGAATTATTTTTTAATTAGTTTGATTTCAAATATTTTTCCCCAATTTTTTCCCGTCACAAAAAGTCGATCGTTTACTTTGTCATAAGCAATCCCATTTAAAACTTCGTCTTCTGCTTCTAATTTTTGTGTTTTTTCCATTTCCTTTTTTAAACCTTTTAGGTTTACAATTCCTTCAGCAATACCACTCTTTGGATTTATGATTATGATAGCACTATTTAAATATTTATTAGCATATATTTTACCATTAATCATTTCTAATTCGTTTAAATTATCCAAAGCACGGTCATTTGTGTATACTTGAATAGAACGCGATTCTTTATGAGTATTAGGGTTCACAAACCAAATTTTATTTGTTCCGTCAGATTTTATTAATTCACTATTATTATGTGTTAGCCCCCAGCCCTCTTTACTGTTATAGTAATTAAATTCTTGTTCTAGTTTAAAAGTTTCTAAATCAAAAATGAAACCTTTTTTATTTTGCCAAGTCAACCAATAGATTTTATTATTTAAAATTGTCATTCCTTCGCCAAAATATTTATCTGCTAAATCAACTTTTTGTAAAACCCGTCCTGTTTTTAATTCTACTTTTCTTAAAGTAGATTGTCCTCTTCGACCGGTTGTTTCATATAAATACCCATTGAAAAACTCCAGACCTTGTGTGTATGCTGTTTTATCATGAGGATACGTGTTTACAATTTCATATCCATAAATAGTTGCTTTCTCTGTTGGAAAAATTTCAAAATAACTACTTTTTTTATTCGTCTTGCCCGGATAAAAATTTAATGCAACAACAGTATGTTTTCCAATACCTAGATCTTTGGTATTAAACTTTACGATATTTCCTTTAGAAGGTATTTTTTCTCCATTGACAAAGAAATGAGTGCTATCGATTGGTAGATTGTTCGCTTCTGTTATCTTGAAAGTTGTGAAACTATTTAATGAAGCTCTTTTTGAAGTTTCTAAAGTGAATCTATAAGTTTCAGAACAAGATGATATTAGAATTATAAATATTAAAAGATATATGATGTTTGTGTATTTTCTCATTTGGTATAAAATTTCAATGTTTTGTTCTAAAAATATTTAAAATAAAGAGCTTAAAAACAACTTAGGAACGACAAACCAAGTTTATTCTCGATAAAAGCCTCTAAGTTATTAAATAAAACCAATTTATTTATTTGTAAATAAAAAAATAACGTTAAATTCGCATCCTCAAAATAGCTGATAATAGGTATTTAGAGATTTAATAAAGCTTTACCACCTTTATTATTGCAAACATAACATTAAAGTATTAAAATTATATAAAATGAGAAAAGGAATTCATCCAGAAAATTATAGAATGATGGCTTTTAAAGATATGTCTAATGGAGATGTATTTATAACACGTTCTACTGCAGACACTAAAGAAACTTTAGATGTAGACGGAGTAGAGTATCCTTTAGTAAAATTAGAGATATCAAGAACATCTCACCCATTTTACACTGGTAAGTCTAAACTAATTGATGCAGCAGGTCGTATTGATAAATTTAAAAGCAAATACGCTAAACATAAAAAGTAATCTTTTTACGTCCAAACAAAATATAAACTCTAGCATTAACTTGTTAGAGTTTTTTTATGTTTTATTTTAAAAAAACCTCTTCAAATACTAAATTTATTTAGTATTTGAAGAGGTTTTTTAGTCTAAGATATAAACGTTTAAATATAATCCTCTATTGGGCTACAAGAGCAAATTAAATTTCTATCTCCGAAAGCGTCATCTACTCTTCTCACTGAAGGCCAAAATTTATTATCAGCAATATATGCTAACGGGAAAGCAGCTTTTTTTCTTGAGTATGGGAATATCCATTCGTCAGCTGTTAACATTTCTTGTGTATGCGGTGCATTCTTTAATGGATTATTAAGTTCTTCCTTAGTTGCATTCTTAATCTCTTCACGAATTGAAATCATAGCATCACAAAAACGATCCAATTCAGAGATACTCTCAGATTCTGTAGGCTCTATCATCATAGTTCCTCCTACAGGGAATGAAACAGTTGGTGCGTGAAAGCCGTAATCAATTAGACGCTTTGCTATGTCTACAACTTCGATTCCATTTTGTTTAAAATCACGACAATCAATGATCATTTCGTGAGCAGCGCGTCCTTTCTCTCCTGTATATAGAGTCGGGTAATGACCTTCTAATCTCTCCTTTATATAATTTGCATTTAAAATAGCAATCTTAGTGGAGTCAGTAAGCCCTTTTGCTCCAAGCATCGTAATGTATCCATATGATATTAAACAAGCTAAGGCTGAGCCCCAAGGGGCAGCAGAGATAGCTGTTATTGCATTTTCTCCACCAGTTTTTATAATCGGATTTGTTGGTAAGAATGGAACTAGTTGTGGTGCAACACAAATGGGGCCTACACCTGGACCACCTCCACCATGTGGAATAGCAAATGTTTTATGTAAGTTTAAGTGACAAACATCTGCACCAATTGTTGCAGGGTTTGTTAAACCAACTTGAGCATTCATATTAGCACCGTCCATATAAACTTGTCCTCCGTGATCATGAATAATTTTGGTAATTTCTTGAATTTCACTCTCAAATACTCCATGAGTAGATGGGTAAGTAACCATTAAGGCAGCTAAATTATTTGAATGAAATATCACCTTTTCGCGTAAATCATCAATATCTATATTACCATTTTCTGCAGTTTTAGTTACAATCACTTTCATCCCTGCCATTACAGCTGAAGCTGGGTTTGTTCCATGAGCAGAAGCAGGTATAATACAAATATTTCTGTGTGAATCTCCATTTGATAGGTGATATGCCCGAATAGTCATTAGCCCTGCAAACTCTCCTTGTGCACCAGAATTTGGTTGTAAGGAAGTTCCTGCAAACCCTGTAACTATGTTTAATTGATGTTCTAATTTATGTAATACTTCTTGATATCCTTTTGCTTGGCTTAAAGGCACAAAGGGATGTATATTTCCCCATTGTGGATTGCTTAAGGGTAACATCTCAGATGCAGCATTTAATTTCATTGTACATGAACCTAGAGAGATCATAGAATAATTTAATGCTAAGTCTTTGCGCTCTAGTCTTTTAATATATCGCATCATATCTGTTTCAGATTGATACATATTAAATATTTTATTTTCTAAAAATAAAGTATCTCTTTTTGTGTTTTCTTGTATAACCTCAAAATTATGATCAATTTCTAGTTCAATTTTCTCATCAACTTTGTTTGGTTTTATGGTTGTGAAAATTTCAAAGAGTATTGCTAAATCTTTATCAGTCATAGCCTCATTTATAGAGATAGAAATATGTTTATCATCTACATAATTAAAATTAACTTTTGCTGATTCAGCTAGTCCCTTAATCTTTCGGGCATCTATTTCAATTAAAAGTGTGTCGAAATAGGAATTATTTAATTGTCTTATACCTTTCTTTTCAAGAAATTTAGCGATTTTTTTTGTCTTATTATGAATAGTATCAGCTATAAATTGAATTCCATTTTTTCCATGATAAACAGCATACATACCTGCCATAACAGCTAATAAAACCTGAGCAGTACATATGTTAGATGTTGCTTTTTCGCGCTTAATGTGTTGCTCTCTAGTTTGTAAAGCCATTCTTAGGGCTCTTTTTCCATTTTCATCTTTGGTTACTCCAATTATTCTTCCTGGAATACTTCTTTTGTATGCTTCTTTGGTGGCAAAATAAGCAGCATGAGGACCACCATAGCCCAATGGGATTCCAAAGCGTTGAGTAGTACCTACAACTACAGATGCACCAAATTCTCCAGGTGCCTTTAACTTTATTAAAGATAAAATATCAGCAGCAACTGCTACTTTTATATTGTTTTCATTAGCTTTCGCAACAAAATTTTCATAATCGAAAATTTGACCGTATTTTCCGGGGTATTGCAAAATAGCTCCAAAGAAATCATCAGAAAAATCAAAATTTTCGTGATTTCCAATGACTAATTCAATTCCAATCGGAGTAGATCGTGTTTGAAGAAGTGATAAGGTTTGAGGTAAAATTTCATCCGAAACGAAGAACTTAGACGCTCCTGCTTTTTTCTTTGCACGCTCTCTTACATCGAACAGTAGCGCCATTGCTTCAGCAGCAGCAGTAGATTCATCCAATAGAGAAGCATTTGCTAATTCCATTCCAGTTAAATCACAAATCATTGTTTGATAATTTAACAAAGCCTCCAGGCGTCCTTGAGCTATTTCTGCTTGATATGGAGTGTAGGCTGTATACCATCCTGGGTTTTCTAAAATATTACGCTGAATTACACTCGGTACTATAGCCTCATGATACCCTAAACCAATGTAGCTTTTAAAAACTTTATTTTTTTCTGAAAGTTCTTTAATATGAGCTAAATACTCATATTCGCTCATCGCTGGGTCTAAATCTAATTGATTCTTTAAACGAATATTGTTCGGTACCGTTTCAGAAATTAACTGCTCTAAAGTATCAGCTTTTATAGTCGATAACATTTGATCTTGTTCCTTTAAGTTCGGTCCAATATGTCTTCTTTGAAATGAATTTGTATTCATAAAATAAAGTTTTGTGTTGTCTAGGGTTTTAGTTTATTTTAATTCCATTTTTATCAAAAAATCAAGCTGATTTTTCAAGTACCAAAAATAAGGAATAAAACACATACTTTTTTGTGAAAAAAATGATAAAATAAATTTAATTATTAACTAATTATAAAGGTTATAAACATAAAGCTTATTTTTGCTTGGTGATATTGATAAAAAAAATTTACGACTTTTATTTAAACGCTAGTATTCACGTGGCTCTATCGGTCTATAGCTTTATCAGAATTACTGAAATTTATTTTGATTTAACCTATAATGAAACATTAAATTATTTCATCTTTTTTGGAACAATTACAGGGTATAATTTTGTAAAATATGCCGGGGTTGCAAAGTTGCATCATAGAAGCCTTACAGATGCTTTAAAATCAATACAAATATTCTCTTTTTTTTCTTTTTTGGTCATGTGCTATTATGGTTGTTTTCTGCCGGCAAAAACATTATTTATAGTGATTCCTTTTAGTTTGACAACTATTTTATATGCTGTTCCTTTTTTAAGCGGTTTTCAAAAAAACTTACGAACATTAAGCTATTTAAAAATTATTGTTGTGGCATTTGTTTGGTGTGGGGTTACTGTTTTAATTCCTGTTTTTGATTCTCAAAAAGGAATTGAAGTAACAATCATTTTTTTAGCAATTCAGAGATTTTTAATTGTGACCGTTTTAATACTCCCTTTCGATATAAGAGATGTTAAATATGATTCTCTTTCTCTACAAACTATTCCAAAAAAAATTGGTGTAAGAAAAACAAAACGATTAGGATTGGGATTGATAATTATATCATTAATAATTGAATACTTTTTAGAGCAACATAATCAATCAAAAAGTAGTTTTTTGTTGTTTTTATTTTTGGTAATTATATTTTTAATGAGATCTAAAAAAGAGCAAACTAAATACTATAGTTCTTTTTGGGTAGAAGCTTTACCAATATTTTGGTGGCTAACTCTTTTGGGATTTCGCAATTTTTAGGAGTTATTTTCAGTTTTTTTATCAACTTGAAAATTTTTAACATGAAATAGAGAATATATAGCAAAACTTTAAAAACACTTCTTTGTCGGGCTTAAACTTTGTAAATTTACTTTCTTAATTATTGATTATATTTTTAGATGAACTTAGTGAAAAGGAATTATATTTTTGATTTTGATAGTACCTTAACACGAGTAGAGGCTTTAGATATTTTAGCTGAGATTACATTGGTAAATAATCCTAAAAAGGATATAATTATTCAACAAATTATAGATATTACGAATTTAGGGATAGATGGTGAAATTTCATTTACAGAGTCTTTAGAGAGAAGAATTAAATTATTGAAAGCCAATAAAGTAGATTTATTAGTTTTAATAGAATTATTAAAAAAACAAGTATCTAAATCTATAGAAAGTAATAAATCCTTTTTTAATGAATATGCAAATGATATTTATGTAATTTCTTGTGGTTTTAAAGAATTTATAGATCCAATAGTAAAAGAGTATAATATCCCATCAGAAAGAGTTTATGCAAATACATTTGAATTTGCAAAAGACGGAGAAATCATTGGTTTTGATGATTTAAATGTATTATCAAAGCATAATGGAAAAATTCAATGTTTAAGAGATTTAAATTTACAAGGCGAAATCCAAGTTATTGGAGATGGATATAGTGACTATGTGACAAAAAAAGCTGGCGTTGCAGACAAATTTTTTGCATATACAGAAAATATATCAAGAGAAAAAACAACTGAAAATGCAGATTATATTGCTCCTAATTTAGATGAATTTTTATACGTGAATAAACTGCCAAGAAATATTTCTTATCCGAAGAATCGAATTAAAATTTTATTATTAGAAAATGTTCACATAGATGCATTTGAAAAATTATCAAAAGATGGCTTTACAGTTGAAGTTGTTTCAAAAAGTTTATCAGAAGAAGAATTAATAAAAAAGATTAAAGATGTCCATGTTTTGGGAATTCGCTCAAAAACTAAAGTGACTAAAAAAGTAATAGCAGCCGCAGAAAAATTAATGACAGTTGGTGCTTTTTGTATAGGAACAAAACAAATAGATTTAGAATCCTGTAAAGAAAATGGAATTGTTGTTTTTAACGCTCCGTATAGTAATACTCGTTCAGTTGTAGAATTAGCGATTGGAGAAATTATTATGTTATTGCGAAGTGTCTTTCAAAGAAGTACTGAACTGCACAACGGCCAATGGAATAAAACAGCACAAGGATCCAGAGAGGTCAGGGGAAAAAAAATAGGAATTATTGGCTATGGAAATATAGGTAAGCAATTATCTATTTTGGCAGAAGCTTTAGGAATGAGCGTTTTTTACTATGACATTGAAGATAAACTAGCCCTAGGAAATGCAACTAAAGTTAATGATCTTTCAGAATTATTGTCAATTTCAGATGTAGTTACTCTCCATATTGACGATAATGCATCTAATAAAAACTTTTTTGGAGAGAAAGAAATTTCTCAAATGAAAGAGGGTTCCGTTTTGGTAAACTTATCACGTGGTTTTGTCGTTGATATATTAGCATTAAAAAGAGCTCTAGAATCTGGTAAAATTTCAGGAGCTGCCGTAGATGTTTATCCTGAAGAACCAGCAAAGAATGGCGAATTTATAACCGAATTAAAAGGATTAAAAAACGTAATTTTAACACCTCATGTTGGAGGTAGTACCGAAGAAGCACAAAAAGATATAGCAGACTTTGTTCCAAATAAAATGATGGCATATATTAATTCAGGTAATACTGTTGATGCTGTTAACTTTCCAAACATTCGTTTGCCAAGACAAACGAAAGCACATCGTTTTTTGCATATTCATCAAAATATGCCCGGCGTTATGGCTCAAATAAATATAGTTTTAGCCAAATTTGATATGAATATTACCGGTCAATATTTATCAACAGATGATAAGGTTGGTTACGTAATTACTGACTTAGATAAAGGATATAACCAGAATGTACTTGACGAACTCAGAAAAGTAGTTGGTACGATAAAGTTTAGAGTTTTATATTAAAATAGTAAGATTTTTATTAAACTAAAAATGATTGTTTTATATTTGAAGACAATCATTTTTTATGCAATATATCAACTCTTTAGAATACGCAAAAGAACAAGATAACTTAGATAAAATCTCCTATTTGCGTGATCATTTTCATATTCCAAAAGATAAAAACGGAAAAGATTGGCTTTATTTCACAGGGAATTCACTAGGATTACAGCCTAAGTCTACACAAAAATATATTCAGCAAGAATTAGATGATTGGGCTAATTATGGTGTAGAGGGCCATTTCGAAGCTAAGAACCCTTGGTTAAATTATCATGAATTTCTTACCGAAAATATGGCCAAAATTGTAGGAGCAAAACCTACAGAAGTTGTAGTTATGAATACCCTTACAACGAACCTTCACCTTTTAATGGTGTCTTTTTATAGGCCTACAAAAACAAAATATAAAATTGTTATAGAAAGTGATGCTTTTCCCTCAGACAGATATGCTGTGCAGTCTCAATTAAAATTTCATGGATTCTCAGAGAATGATGTAATTGAATGGAAACCAAGAAAAGGAGAAGTCCTTTTAAAAATTGAAGATTTAGAAAAAATAGTATCAGAGCATGGCGACGAAATAGCACTTTTATTAATAGGAGGTGTAAATTATTTTACAGGTCAGTTTTTAGATTTAAAAAGAATTGCAGAAATAGGGCATTCAAAAAAATGTGTTGTTGGTATAGATTTAGCTCATGGAGCCGGTAATATTGAGCCAAATTTACATGATTCTGGTATTGATTTTGCTGCTTGGTGTACTTATAAATATTTAAATTCGGGTCCTGGTAGTTTATCAGGATTGTTCGTGCATGAAAAACATGCAAAAAATAATGACTTACCAAGATTTGCAGGATGGTGGAATCATAATAAAGAAACTCGTTTTAATATGCGCCAACCATTTGATGTGATGGAAGGAGCGGAGGGGTGGCAATTATCTAATCCGCCAATATTATCAATGGCAGCGATAAAGGCTTCATTAGATATGTTTGAAACTGTTGGAATGAAGGCTTTAACAAGAAAGTCACAAAAACTAACTGGATATTTTGAGTTTCTAATCAATCAAATTGATTCTGAAGACATTAAAATTATTACACCAAAAAATGCCAAAGAACGGGGTTGTCAATTATCTATTCAAGTAAAAAATACAGATAAGAGTTTACATAAAAAATTAACAGAGAATAATATTATTACAGATTGGCGAGAACCAAATGTAATTCGTTGTGCCCCTGTACCCTTATATAATTCTTTCGAGGATGTATTTCAAATGGTTTTAATATTAAAGAAATTACTATAAATGGATAAACAAGATAAAATATTAATCATTGGCGCTGGGCTTTGTGGATCTTTATTAGCGTTACGTTTAGCTCAAAGAGGATATAAAGTAGAGGTTTTTGAGAGTCGTCCAGATTTACGAAAAGTTGATATTTCTGCAGGTAGGTCTATCAACTTAGCATTGTCAGATAGAGGATTAAAAGCGTTGCGTTTATGTGGTCTAGAAGATGTAGCAAAAGAAATTTGTATACCTATGCTCGGCAGGTTAATGCATGATGATAAAGGCAATACATTTTCATCTAATTATTCTGGAAGAGCTGGTGAGTATATTAACTCAATTTCGCGTGGAGATTTAAATGGAATTTTATTAACAGAAGCAGAAAAACATGAAAATGTAACGCTTTATTTTAATAAAAAATGCGAAAAAATTGATATTATAAACACCGTTTCTTATTTTTTAGACTCTGAAACTAAGGAAGAGTTTTCTGTTACAGCTGACGTAATTTTTGGTTCAGACGGTGCTGGATCATCTTTAAGAAAAAGTTATGTCTCTGAACGTAATTTTTTATTCAGTTATTCTCAAAATTATTTGAATCATGGTTATAAGGAACTAGAGATTCCAGCAGATAAAACAGGAAAGCATCAAATAAGTAAAGCACATCTTCATATATGGCCAAGAGGCGACTTTATGTTAATTGCACTTCCAAATATGGATGGTAGCTTTACAGTAACTCTCTTTTTAAGTTATAATGAAGGTGAATTTAATTTTGAAAATTTAATTTCCGAAGAAAAAATAACCGCCTTTTTTGAAAAAGAATTCCCAGATGCTTTAGCATTAATTCCAAATATAAAAGAAGAATTTAAAAACAATCCAACAGGTCCATTAGGAACTATCAAATGTTCTCCATGGAGTTTTAAAAATAACACTTTATTAATTGGTGATTCTTCGCATGCTATTGTGCCTTTTTACGGACAAGGAATGAATGCTTCTTTTGAAGATGTTGTCGTTTTAGATTCTTGTTTAGATCAAAACTTAGATAGCTGGATGGCTGTTTTTCAAGCTTACGAAAAAGCAAGAAAACATAATACTGATTCTATTGCAGATTTAGCGGTAGATAATTTTCATGAGATGAAAGATCATGTATCAAATCCTATATTTAAGGAAAAAAGAAAGATAGAAATGGATTTAGAAAAAACATTTCCAACACAATATTCATCTAAATATTCTTTAGTTACATTTAATGAAAACATCGGTTATAATGAGGCTATGAATAGAGGTCGTGCGCAAGATAAAGCACTATTAAGTTTAATAGAAGACAAAACTATTAATACTAATTCAGAGATGTCAGAACAAGAATTAAAGATAGTATTAGATAAAGTATTACAAGAAACAAATGAAATTTTACAGAAGCATTAATTTAAGGAATGTAGTTTATTTATATCATTCAAAATGAAATGAGTAAGTTTGTTTTAAGATAAAATCAATAATCATAATAATTCTAAATTTCACCCAATTTTGAATTCCTTCGCATTGGGAAGGTTAGTAGGGTTTTTCACTATGAATAAGACAACACCAAGAGGAGCATACCCGCACGTAAAAGTTGTAGGAGATTTTATTTTTGTATCCGGGACAAGTTCACGAAGAGCTGATAATACCATCGCAGGAGTTAGAGTTATAGATAAAATGGGAACAAAATTTCTTGATATTGAAACCCAAACAAGAGAAGTGTTACAGAATATTAATAAAAATTTACAATCTGTAGGGGCTAGTCTAGAAGATGTTGTAGATGTTTCTACTTTTTTAGTTAATATGAATGATTTCTCAGGTTATAACAGAATTTATGGAGAGTTTTTTGAAAAAGAAACAGGTCCAACTAGAACGACAGTGGCTGTACATCAATTACCACACCCAGATTTAGTAGTTGAGATTAAAGTTACTGCATACATACAAAAAACTAAAAGTATTTAGTGTAATGGAAAAAATCCAAAACTACATCAATGGAGAATTTGTAAATCCAATTCAAGATAATTGGTTAAATAATTACAACCCATCTAATGGAGATGTTTACGGACAATTACCGAACTCTACTAAAGAAGATGTAGAAAAAGCTTATTTAGCGGCAGAAAACGCTTTTGTTAGTTGGAGTAATACTACTCTACAAGAAAGAAGTAGTATCATATTAAAAATAGCAGAACTAATTATTAAGAAGTTAGACTTTTTAGCAGCTGCAGAATCTAAAGATAATGGTAAGCCAATTAGTTTAGCGAGATCTATAGATATTCCAAGAGCTGCAAGTAATTTTCAATTTTTTGCAAATGCAATCACACAATTCTCTTCAGAAGCTCATGAAAGTATTGGTATGAATGCAATGAATTATACGTTACGACAACCAATAGGAGTAGTGGGATGTATTTCTCCATGGAACTTACCTTTATATTTATTTACCTGGAAAATTGCTCCAGCAATTGCTGCAGGAAACTGTGTAATTGCTAAGCCAAGTGAAATTACTCCAATGACGGCTTATTTATTAGGAGAGATTTGTACAGAAGCAGGTTTGCCAAAAGGAGTTTTAAATATAGTCCATGGCTTAGGTAATATAACTGGAGAAGCGATTATTGATCATCCGAATATTAAAGCAATCTCATTTACTGGAGGTACAAAGACAGGTGCTTATATTGCTAAGCATACTGCGCCAATGTTTAAGAAGTTGTCTTTAGAACTAGGAGGGAAAAACCCAAATATTATTTTCGCAGATTCTAATTACGATAAAATGTTAGAGACAACTGTTCGTTCTTCATTCGCTAACCAGGGTCAGATCTGTTTGTGTGGGAGTCGAATTTTTGTAGAACAAAAAATTTACGAAAAATTTAAAACTGACTTTATAAAAAAAGTATCTAAATTGAAAGTAGGTAACCCAACAGAGGGAAGTACAAATATTGGTGCTTTGGTATCAAAACAGCATTTAGAAAAAGTAAAAAGTTATATAGATATCGCAGAAAAAGAAGGTGGAACCATTCTATTTGGAGGAAAAACAGTTACCGTAAAAGGAAGTGAAAATGGATATTATTTACAGCCAACTATTATTGAGGTATCTAGTAATAAATGCAAACTAAATCAAGAAGAAATTTTCGGACCCGTTGTTACCCTTATGCCATTTATAACAGATGAAGAAGCATTACAATTAGCAAACGATGTTAAGTATGGACTTTCTGCAACGCTATGGACGAATAATCTAAATAGAACCATGCAGTTTTCTAAACAACTACAAGTAGGAGTAGTATGGGTCAATACTTGGATGTTTCGTGATTTAAGAACGCCTTTTGGTGGGCAAAAAGCTTCTGGAATAGGTAGAGAAGGTGGTTTTGAAGCATTGCGCTTTTTTACGGAACCAAAAAATATTTGTATCCAATATGAATAAAACAAGTTATTAATATATAAGAATAATGAATTTAGAGCTAAAAAATAAAAACGCATTAGTTTGTGGTAGTTCACAAGGAATAGGAAAAGCGACTGCCATCCTATTAGCAAAGGAAGGTGTGAATGTTACACTAATTGCGAGAAATGAAGAAAAGTTAAAAGCAGTTTTATTAGAGTTACCGAATAATAATCAATGTCATAGTTACTTGGTTGCAGATTTCTCTAAACCAACTGAGCTAAACCAGGTTTTAAAAGAATCAAATTTAGAATTTCATATACTAGTAAATAATACAGGAGGGCCAAAAGGAGGTCCAGTATTTAATGCTAAAATAGAAGAATTTGAAAGTGCTTTTACTCAACATTTAAAATGTAATCATATCCTAGTTCAAAACTTAGTGCCTTTTATGAAAAAAAAATGTTATGGTAGAATTATTAATATAATATCAACCTCAGTAAAGCAACCATTAGATGGTTTAGGGGTTTCTAATACCATTCGTGGTGCCGTAGCTAGTTGGTCTAAAACTCTTGCAAATGAGTTAGGTGAGTTTGGAATTACCGTTAATAATGTATTACCTGGAGCAACAAATACTGAAAGGTTAAATGAAATAATAAAAAACAAATCAGATAAAACTGGTCTATCTATTGACACCGTTTCAAAAAACATGATGAACGCCTCACCGGCAAAGCGTTTTGCTATTCCTAAAGAAATTGCTAACGCAGTAGTCTTTCTGGCAAGTGAAAAAGCAAGTTTTATAAATGGAATTAATATTCCTGTAGATGGAGGAAGAACAAAAAGTTTGTAAATTCACAAAAACCCAAAGAATATGAGCAATCTAATACAACCTTTAAATTTTAAGAAGTGGATCGATGAGCATCGCCATTTATTAAAACCTCCAGTAGGAAATAAACAAGTTTGGGATAATGGTGAGTATATAGTAATGGTTGTTGGTGGACCAAATAATAGAAAAGATTATCATTATAATGAAACTCCAGAATTTTTTTATCAAGTAGAGGGAGATATGATTTTGAAAATTATAGATGATAAAGGTATTATGATTGATGTAGAAATCAATGAAGGTGATATTTATTTATTACCAGCAAAAGTTCCTCATTCTCCCCAGAGAAAAGAAAACACTATCGGTTTAGTTATCGAATACCCTCGATCTCCATCAATGTTTGATGCATTAGAATGGTATTGTGAGAATTGCGGAAATCAATTATATAGGAAGGAATTTGCATTAGAGAGCATAGAGACTGATATGCCAATTATTTTTGATAATTATTATTCAGACAAACAAAAGTGTACTTGTGCTACCTGTGGTACTTTTATGGAAAAGCCTAACAAAATTAAGTAAATGAAACGTAAAATTCGAATCAACGGGCATTCACACTTATTACCATATCCTGAACAAATTCCAATATTTATGAAGGATAAAGAAATATTTTGGGTAGATAACGAGCGTAAGTACATGTTTCAAAAAGGATGGAAACGCCCTATAACTGATTCTAGTTTTTTCTTAGACGAGAAATTACTTTGGATGAAAAAAAATAAGATAGACCATGCCGTTGTTTTAAATTTATCGCAATTATACGGTAATGGTTTATCTAAAGAAGAAATGAAGAAAGCATTGCGTTTTCAGAATGATTTTAATGGAAAAGTACAACTTGAGCATCCAGATAAATTTACTTGTGGTTTTGTAGTAAATCCAATTTATATTCAAGATGCCTTGTGCGAGATTAAACGCTGTGTAGAGGAATTAGATATGAAGGTGTTATGTCTCCCTACACATTACATAGATAAAACCGGTCAGTGGCGATGTGTCTTTGATGAAGAGAATGATCAGATTTTTGCATTAGCAGATAAGTATAAATTAGCAATAGAAGTTCATCCGTATGATGGAGATAAAATGATAAAATTAGAAAACACTAATTGGCGTTTTCATCTAATTTGGATGTTAGCACAATGTGGAGATGCCTATCATTTTTATACTTTAAACGGAATGCAAGAAAGGTTTAAAAACATAAGAACTTGTTTTGCACACGGGGGACAAATGGCACAAATGAATTTAGGAAGGCGTATACAAGGTTTTGATGGAAGACCGGACTTATTTCAAGGAAAAACACATCCAAGAAAATCTGTAGGTCATAAAAATATCTTTTTTGACACACTCGTTCATGACACAGACTCCTTAGATTTAATGATAAAAAAACAGGGCTCTAGTCAGATTATAATGGGTCTAGACGACCCATATCCCCTTGGAGAAATGGAAAACAAGGAGCAGTCCTCTTACCCAGGTAAAATTTTAGATTTAGCAATAGAAAGAAATTTGATAAATAAAACACAATATGATCAGATTTGGAATGATAACACATTACAGTGGTTATTTGGAGATAATATAGAGGCGAAGGAAAATTTGATTACTAAAATTTTAGGAACATATTAAGGAGTTTTCTGTTTTAATAATATGAGTAAGAATAAAAATAAGTTGGCAGACGTAGTGTATATTTTAAAAGTAACTTCAAATAACGATATTATTTTTAATCTCTCTTAATGTTTTATCTGAATTTATATATTCGGAAATAATATTGAATCGTAATTCATCTATTTCTTTTTCAAAATACATAGCCCATTTATCTTCCTTGAATAGATGAGATATTTGTTTTAATCTTTTTGAAGCATCTGAAAATGTGAATAATTTTTTATTTGACATGTTTTTATCACATTGAATTATAGCAGTTTTAAGGTTAAAATTAACTGTGATGAAAAATATCTTATTTATTGAATTTATAGGATAAAAATCTGACCATTTTGCAAAAGCAGTCAGACTGTTCTGGTTTTTATAATCTCTGTCAGTAAGTAATTTCCATCGACAATTTCCGACTCTTCCCCAATGGCCTGATTTTCTATACACACCTTTATCGGTATAAAAATAATAACTTTCAGATTTACTTTTATAATTAGTGTCTTTAGGGAAACTAAAGTCATCTATTTTTATAAACTCACAAAAAGTATGTTTAAAGAAGTTATTTTTATTATAGGTTTTCAAAATCATTAATTAATGACTAATTTCCTTGAAGGCTCTCTATAAAAACCTTCTATAGTAACAGTGTCTCTGTTAAAATTTACTTTTGCGAATGCTGAGGTGTTTTTTGTATCAACCATTCCTTTAAAGGTTAAATAATGTACATTATTTTCCATTTGATATGCACCCTCATGATTATGACCGTTAAAAAATATCTTTACATTTTTGTATGGCTTTATTAAGGATAAGAACTGATCTCTGTTCCAAATATTGTGTTGATCAATTGGGTAAATTGGAAAGTGACAATAAAAACCAACCTTTTGATTTTTTTTTAAGGCAAAATCTAATTCTTTTTTAACCCAGGTTAACTGATCTGAACTTAAAGCGCCGTTCCATTCCTTCAAATACGGTAACTTTTTGTCTTTTAATATATTATAAAGAGAATCCGTTTGTCGTTTTTTTTCTTTGGTTAATGCACCATGAAAACTAAGATCATTTCCGTCTAAAACGATAAAACGCCAATCTTCTTCTATAAAACTATAATATCTCTCTTTAAGATTTAATTGTTTAATTACCTCTTCTTTTAAGGAATCTTTTACCTCAAAATCGTGATTTCCTAATACATGATATGAGGTGGATTCTAGTTTTTTCCAAAGTGGTAAAATACGATCTAAACTTTTAAAATTTTTATCAATAAAATCACCTAAATGAATCGTATAGTTAAGAGTATCCTTATTTAAAATTTCAATTGCTTCTTTTAACCTTTGTGGTGCCTTTTTGTAATGTCTATCCCATTTAACATCACAATCACAATATTGACAGTCTGAAATAATTCCTATTTTAAAAGAAGTTTCGTCCTCTTTATTGCAAGAACCTGCATATATAAGTAGTGTTAAAAATAAAATGATTTTTTTCATTTTTTAATAAGTTTTATATTTTCAAATATACTGTATTATAAAAACAAAAAAACGTAATCAAATTAATGATCACGTTTTTTTATTTAGAATCTTTTGTTAAATATCCTGCTAAAAAATTGGGATAAGTGACTCTTACAACTTCGCTGAAAAGCGCTATTGGTTTACTACTTATTTTACTTCTTCGAAATCTACATCTTCAACATTGTCGCCTTGAGTGTCGTTTGCTTCTGGTTGACCCTCTTGTGATCCGCTATCTGCACCTGCAGCTCCTTGTTCTGCTGCATACATTTCTTCAGATGCAACCTTCCAAGCTTCGTTTATTGTTGCCATTGCAGTATCAATCTGTGAAAGATCTTTAGATTCATGAGCAGCTTTTAATTCTACCAATGCAGCTTCAATTGGTCCTTTTTTATCATCAGATAATTTTTCACCAAACTCTTTTAATTGCTTTTCTGTTTGGAAAATCATAGAATCTGCTTCATTAATCTTTTCAGCAGTTTCCTTTGCAGTTTTATCAGAATCTGCATTTTCTTCCGCTTCTTGTCTCATTTTAGCAATATCTTCTTCAGATAAACCAGACGAAGCTTCAATTCTAATCTCATGAGATTTATTAGTTCCTTTATCTAAAGCAGAAACTTTAATTATACCATTTGCATCGATATCAAAAGTTACTTCTACTTGAGGTACACCTCTTTGTGCTGGAGGTAAACCATCTAAATGAAAACGTCCTATTGTATTATTATCTGCAGCCATTGCTCTCTCACCCTGTAGTACATGAATTTCTACTGAAGGTTGATTGTCTACAGCTGTAGAAAATACTTGTGACTTTTTTGTTGGAATAGTGGTGTTTGCATCTATTAATTTTGTGAATACATTCCCCATTGTTTCTATTCCTAATGATAATGGTGTTACATCTAATAATAATACATCTTTAACATCACCTGATAAAACTCCTCCTTGAATTGCTGCACCTAATGCAACAACTTCGTCGGGATTTACACCTTTACTTGGAGATTTTTGAAAGAACTTCTCTACAGCTTCTTGTACAGCAGGTATTCTTGTAGATCCACCTACTAATACAATTTCATCTATATCAGAAATACTTAATTCTGCATTCTTTAAAGCAGTTTTACAAGGTGCAATAGTTCTTTTTACTAAATCATCAATTAATTGCTCGAATTTAGCTTTAGTCAAAGATCTTACCAAGTGTTTTGGTCCGCTAGCAGTTGCTGTTACATAAGGTAAATTTATTTCCGTCTGAGCAGATGAAGATAATTCAATTTTTGCTTTCTCTGCAGCTTCTTTTAAACGCTGTAAAGCCATTGGATCTTCTCTTAAATCAATATTTTCTTCCGATTTAAATTCTTCTGCTAACCAGTTAATGATTTTTTCATCAACATCATCTCCACCTAAATGTGTATCACCGTCTGTTGCTAGTACTTCAAAAACACCATCTCCAAGTTCTAAGATAGAAACATCATGTGTTCCACCACCAAAATCAAAGACAACAATTTTTTTATCATCATGAGATTTATCTAAGCCATATGCTAATGCAGCGGCAGTAGGCTCATTTATGATCCTTCTAACTTTTAAACCAGCTATTTCTCCAGCTTCTTTAGTAGCTTGTCTTTGTGCATCATTAAAATATGCGGGAACTGTAATTACAGCTTCAGTAACATCTGTTCCTAAATAATCTTCAGCTGTCTTCTTCATTTTTTGCAATACCATTGCAGAAATTTCTTGAGGTGTATATAAACGACCGTCAATATCTACTCTTGGTGTATCGTTATCACCTTTAAGAACTTTATAAGGAACTCTTTTTGCTTCTTTTGTTGATTCTGAGAATTTATTACCCATAAAACGTTTAATAGAATAAACAGTTTTAGTTGGGTTAGTTACAGCTTGTCTTTTTGCTGGGTCTCCAATCTTACGTTCTCCACCTTCTACAAATGCAACAATAGAGGGTGTTGTTCTTTTTCCTTCAGCATTAGGTATTACAACTGGTTCATTACCTTCCATCACAGAAACACAAGAATTTGTTGTTCCTAAATCTATTCCTATAATTTTACTCATAATATTTATTTTTTATTAGAATTTGTAATTTAATTTTATATAATACTAATAGTCAAAGGGTGTGCCAACTAAGTTTTAATTATAAAATGTCAGTATTTATAAATATATTTATTTTAATTAGATGACATATTGACATAAAAAAACAAGTTCAATTTAATTACTCTTCTACAAATTTATTGTTATTCAAACCTAACAGAGTGTTTTATAGAAACTAAATATTCTTTTATATAAATGATTTGCTTGTAATTAATTTAAGAATTCTATTGCTCTATATGTTCTGTTTAATTTGTATATTAAATTATTCCAAAAAACATACCCCATTCAGTTCTATTTTTTACATTTACAAGATAATTTATAATTATTATTACGAATGTCGCAATTTATTAGTGTTTTTGATATGTTTAAGATAGGAGTAGGACCTTCTAGTTCTCATACCTTAGGTCCTTGGAGAGCATCTCAAGAATGGATTTCTAAACTCAAGAAAACTCAAGTTTTTTTACTAACTGATAATATTAAAGTAGATTTATACGGATCACTTTCTTTGACAGGAAAAGGTCATGCAACAGATTATGCTATTTTATTAGGATTAAGTGGAGCTGATCCAGAATATGTTCCGATTAAAGATATAGATGGAATTATTAACAGTATTAAAGAAACTAATCTCTTGTATTTAAACAATGAGAAGATGATTTCTTTTTCAATTGATAATATTAATTTTAACAAAGAATTTTTGCCTTTGAATCCTAATGGGTTAACATTTACTGCTTTTAAAGATGGTGAAATTATATCCAAGGAGACTTATTATTCGATAGGTGGCGGTTTTATTATTCAGGAAGAGGATTCTCTAGTTGATGAAATAGAAGTAACAAAACAAAACTTACCATATCCAATAAATAGAGCTGTTGAATTAGATAGATACTGTATTAGAGAAAAATTATCAATCTCTGAAATTGTTTTTCAGAATGAATTAGTCATAAATACCGAAGAAAAAATTAATTCAGAGTTACATCGAATTTGGACAGAAATGTTAGAATGTATCTATGTAGGTTGTCATACTAAAGGTATTTTACCTGGTGGTCTAAATGTTAAGAGACGAGCTTTTGATACGCATGCTAAACTAATTAAATCTTCAACATATACAAATCCAAATGAATGGATCACTGCGATTCGAAGTTCTGAAGTTAAGTTTCGGGAAATTTTGAAGTGGGTAAGTTGTTTTGCTCTCTCTGTAAACGAAGTTAACGCTTCGTTAGGTAGAGTCGTAACAGCTCCTACTAACGGAAGTGCGGGTGTAATTCCGGCAGTTTTAATGTATTACTTGGTGATAGAAAATCATGAAGCAGATTTTGAACACATCAAAAAATTCTTATTAACTGCCAGTGAAATTGGAAGCCTATTTAAGAAAAATGCAACTATTTCTGCAGCGATGGGAGGCTGTCAAGCTGAAATAGGAGTTTCTTCTGCAATGGCAGCAGGAGCTTTAGTTGAATTACTAGATGGTACGCCTGCTCAATGTTTAGTGGCAGCAGAAATTGCGATGGAACATCATTTAGGTTTGACCTGTGACCCTATTGGTGGCTTGGTTCAGATACCTTGTATAGAAAGAAATGCGATGGGTGCCATAAAGGCAATAAATGCCGCAGAAATGGCTCTAGAGACTAATCCAAAAGACGTTAAGGTCCCTTTAGATAAAGTAATAGATACTATGTGGGAGACTGCAAAAGATATGAATAAAAATTACAAAGAAACTTCTGAGGGAGGTTTGGCAGTTACAGTTAGAATGGTTGATTGTTAGTCAATGCCTCATTAAATAAAATAAAAAAAACCCAAGAGTATTTAAACTCTTGGGTTTTATTATTTATTTGGTATTCTGAATTTATTTTTCAGAACTGCTTACTGCAAGAGAGTAAACTACTAGTCCAAATCCTATTTTGTTAATTGCATCTCCAATGTTATAGATAACATTTAGATCTAATCCTCCAAAGATACCATCGTACCATCCTGGAGTACCAGCCATATATCCAATTGGGTAAATTGCCCAACCAACTAGTACGAACCAACATAAAGCTTTGTGAGCTTTTAAAGTTGCTCCACCAGCAGCTACAGCTAATTTCTTAGCAGATCCTAACCAGATATCATAAGCTATCACAAAGTATGCTGCTCCTGAAACAAGACCCCATAATTGTGCATTTGCTTGATCCATTGCTTCTCCAATGTAACCTGTAACTAGCATAATAACTGATAAGAAGATTAATCTCCACATCATAGATTTTTTTGCTCCTGCTAACTTTAATATTAAGTAAAACTCAACACACATTAGTGGCACTGTTAAAATCCAATCTACATAACGGAAAAAAGTTGGAGAAGTTCCAAAATCTGCCCAATAATCTCTCATGTATAGGTAGTGAACCGCAGCAATGAAAGTAATTAAACCAGAGACAAGAAGAGATGTTCTCCATTTCTTGTCAACACTTCCCATTGAAAGGAAGAAAAATACTGATGCAGCCATCATAGCCATACATCCAATAAAAAACGTAAATCCTACGTAATCATTAGCTGCCATCTCTTTTGTCATAAAAAGAAAATTAATTGATAAATTCATAATGTTTTAAAAATATTAAGTTAGTAAATAGTTTATAGTTTATAATTTTAACATAAACTCTTAGTCCAAATATAGGGATAAAATTATTAAATTTGTAAAATGAATAGATTAATTAAAGCAAATTATCAAAATACCGCTATTTTTTTCACCTTCTTCCTTTTATGGTTTAGTATTCAGTTTGGAAGACTTGTTGAAGATTCGGTTGCATTTGTTCTTATAATATCTTTAGGTATATTACATGGAGCAAATGATTTACTAATTTTATCTAAAGGTAAAAAAGATAAAAAAGTTTTCTTGAAACATTTGACGATATATTTATTAATTATATTTTTTTGTGTAATAATTTTTTTACTCAGCCCTATAGTAGCAATTATGTTATTTATTTTATTGAGCTCTTATCATTTCGGTGAAGAACATTTGGGAGAGAAAATTGTAGTTAATAAATTATTTAATTTAATTTTCTACATGTCCTATGGAGTATTTCTTTTCTCTATGCTTTTTTATGAATCTATGTCAGATGTAGATGAAATTATGAGAGAACTAACAACTGTTACATTTTTAAAGTCACAAATAGAAATGGCTTTAATCATTTCTTCATCATTCTTAGTTTTAGCAAGTTTATATTTAGTCATTAAAAAAAACATAAACTTAAGTATGCTTTTAAAAGAAATATTTTATTTTGGATTGTTTTTTTTAGTATTTAAGACTTGTTCTCTAATACTGGGCTTTGCAATCTACTTTATATTATGGCACTCAATCCCCTCAATAATTAATCAAGTAGAATTTGTATATGGAGATTTAACAAAAGAAAACATTATTTCTTACGTTAAAAAAGCAATTATATATTGGATTATAAGTATATTAGGGTTGTTGGCTATTTATCAATTTATTCCTCAAATGAACCTGTTTTCAACTATAATATTTGTGGTATTATTTGCTGTTACAGCACCACATACTTGGGTTATGCACAGAATGAAAGGTTAACGCGTAAACATCAGTTCATTTCCAAATGACAGTTCATTTGAAAATCGATAGTTTTCTAAATTAAAACCCTTTAGCTCTTCAATACTAGTTAGATTATTTTCTATAATGTATCTAACCATTAAACCACGAGCTCTTTTAGCAAAAGTCATAACAGTCTTATATTGTCCATTTTTAAAGTCTTTAAAAACAGGAGTAATCATTACTGTTTTTAATATTTTTTGGTTTATAACTTTAAAATACTCAGAGCTTGCTAAGTTAATTAATAATTCATTTTCTTGAAGTTCTTCATTTAAAGCAATTGCTATGGTGTCACCCCAAAACTTATATAGATTTTCAGTCTCCCCAATTTTTAATTTTGTCCCCATTTCTAAACGATAAGGCTGGATTAAATCCAATGGTTTTAATAAACCATATAAACCAGATAGAATTCTTAACTGATCTTGTAAAAGAGGTATTTTATTTTCTTTTAAAGAATTCACATCTATTGCTCTAAAGACCTCTCCGGTAAAAGAATACACTGCTTGTTTTGAATTTAAGGATGTAAACGGAATTTCCCAATTTTGATTTCGCTCATAATTAAGCTCAGACAAATTTTGAGATATTTTCATTAAATCACCTATCTTTTTTTTTGAAAGGGTTTTTAGTTTTTTATTTAATATTTCAGAATTAAATAAAAACTGAGGTTGTGTGAATAAGCTTGTTGGAACCTTGCTTTCAAAATCTAAAGATTTTGTGGGAGAAATAATTATTTTCATAATAATAAGTCTAATATTTTGTAAAAGTACAACTTCAATAATTTATCTTTTAAAATCCTTCTTTAGAGTTTATAGAATAGTTTTTCCATTTTTCTAAACATGCTGTAATATCATCTGGTACTTTAGAATTAAATTGCATAAACTCACCAGTTACAGGGTGTGTAAAGCCTAATGTTTTTGCATGTAAGGCTTGTCTTGGAAGAGTTTTAAAGCAATTTTGCACAAATTGTTTGTATTTAGTAAATGTAGTTCCCTTTAAAATATCATTCCCACCATAACGTTCATCATTAAAAAGAGTATGGCCTATATGTTTAAAATGAGCCCTAATTTGATGAGTCCTGCCTGTCTCTAACTTACATTGTACTAAAGTTACATACATGAAACGATCTAATACTTTAAAATGTGTAACAGCATGTTTTCCAAAATCTCCTTGAGGAAAAACATCCATTTGTAAACGATTCTTAAGACTTCTTCCAATATTTCCTTCAATTCGTCCCTCATCCTCATCTATATTTCCCCATACTAATGCATAATATAAGCGCTCTGTTGTTCTATCAAAAAATTGTTTTGACAAATTAGCTAAAGCATATTCAGTTTTTGCAACAACTAGCAGCCCACTTGTATCTTTGTCAATTCTGTGCACTAAACCAGGACGTTCATTAGAATTTGTTGGTAAATTCTCTATGTGATGTATTAAGCCGTTAACTAGAGTTCCAGAATAATTACCATGTCCAGGATGAACAACCATACCTGCAGGTTTATTTACTACGATAACAGCATCGTCCTCATAAATAATATCTAAAGGAATATCCTCTGCAACTAATAAGCTCTCAGCAGGTGGATGGGTTAAAAGGACTCTAACTATATCATTCGGTTTTACTTTGTGACTTTGTTTCACCGAAATTTCATTTACTAATATATTACCATCTTTAGCAGCTTGTTGAATTTTATTACGTGTAGCATTTTCTATGAAATTCATTAAAAACTTATCTACTCTAAGAGGTTCTTGTCCTTCACTTGCAGTAAATCTGTGATGTTCGTATAAATCATCACTTTCTATTTCTTGCTCCCTATTATCTTGCATAATTTATTTGTAAATACTTAAAATTTAATTTCTACTTCCATCTCCTAAAATTAATTCAATAGTTGAATTTTCAGGTAATTTATCTCCAGCCTTTATTATCTTATTATCAAATTTTAGACCTCTAACAACGTTTTTACCAATATCTGGTACATAAGTAAAATCAGATCCAATTTTAAAACCAATTGATTTTAATTCTGTACTTGCTTGTCTATTTGTTTGACCATTTACATCAGGTATTTCGATATCTCTATATTTAGATGGATTTAAAACTAAGTAAATTTTTCGTTTCTCTTTGACGAAATCTCCTGCAAGAGGATTTTGTTCAATAACTGATTTGTTTGGGTAATTTGGGTTATATCTTGCGGAATCCATTACTTTTAAATCGAGATTTAAGCCTTTCAGTTTCTGTTTAACCTCTGTCAAAGTCATCTTATTTAAATTAGGGACTTGTATCCTCTGGTCGTGATTAGTTGTAATATTCAACCAGAACTTTAGAATAAAAAACAATAGGATTGCGCCTATTAGAGCTATGAATAATTGTTTAAAAAACAGCTTACTTTTTAGAAATTTAAAAACACCCATAATTCGATTTTTAGAACAAACAAATATATAAAAACTAAACGTTGCTATTTCTATTTATATTTTGATAAATTTGTTTTATTTTTTTACTATAAATGAAACAAAATATTGCCATAATAATGGGAGGCTATTCGCCCGAAGTCAACATTTCGCTAAAAAGTGGAAATGTTGTTTATAACCATTTAAATAAGGAGAAATACAATCCTTTTAGAGTTCATATTTTAAAAGAAAAATGGGTGGCTTTAGATGAATTTAATAAAGAATATTATATAGATAAAAATGATTTTTCCTTTATTTTAGAGGATAAGAAAATTATTTTTGATTGTGTTTTTAATGCAATTCACGGTATCCCAGGAGAAAATGGAGAACTATTAGCTTATTTGAATTTGATTGGAATAAAGCATACTTCCGCAAATTCTTATCAAATGGGAATAACATTTAATAAAAGAGATACATTAAGTATCGTAAAAGATTATGGTGTTAAAACTGCAAAATCTATCTACTTAAATAAGGGTAATCCAATAGATTTAAAAGCAATTATTGATAAAGTAGGTTTACCTTGTTTTATAAAACCAAATAATGCTGGCTCTAGCTTTGGCATTTCTAAAGCTCATAGTCTTGCACAAATTACACCTGCAATTAACAAGGCTTTTAAAGAAGATACTCAAATTTTAATAGAATCTTTTTTAGATGGCAGAGAGTTTTCTGTAGGTATAATTAATCATCAACAAAAATTAAAAGTTTTACCAATTACTGAGATTATCACCGAGAATGATTTTTTTGATTATGAAGCAAAGTATGAAGGAAAATCTGAAGAAATAACACCCGCAATAATTTCTTTAGAGCTTCAAGAACAAATAGAATTAGTTGCTGAAAAAGTATATAATATTTTATCTCTTTCAGGTTTCTCCAGGTCAGAATTTATTTTGGTTGATCAAGAACTATACTTTTTAGAAATTAATACAGTTCCGGGTTTAACAGAAGAGAGTATATTACCTCAACAAGCAATTTGTGCTGGCATTTCTTTTGAAGAATTATTTGATAACGCAATACAATCTGCCTTAAATTAAGATTATGAAAAGAGCAATTTTTCCAGGATCATTTGATCCAATTACACTTGGTCACATTGACATTATTGAAAGAGGTGTTACACTATTCGATGAGTTAACTATTGCAATTGGTATAAACTCAGGTAAAAAATACATGTTCACACTAGAGCAGCGTAAGAAATTCATTGAAGATTGCTTTAAAGATAATCCAAAAATTAAAGTTGTTACTTATAAAGGATTAACAGTTGATTTCTGTATGAAAAATAGTTTTAATTTTATTTTAAGGGGATTAAGAAATCCTGCAGATTTTGAGTTTGAAAAAGCTATAGCTCATACAAATAGAGATTTGGCTCCTGTAGAAACTATTTTCTTATTAACGGCAGCCAGTACCTCCTATATTTCATCTTCAATAGTTAGAGATGTAATTAGAAATGATGGAGATTACACGAAGTTAGTTCCAAAAATGGTAAGGATTTAGAAAATTTAAAGGAAAAATAAATTATGAAAAAAATAATATTTTTTAGTTTATTAATATTTATATTTTCTTGTAATTCTAACAAGAAAAATAGATCAAATTTCACTACTCATTTTGAAGATTCTAATGGAAAAGAGACATCTAAATATAAAGATGTAATTTCTTATTACACCAATTTAGCAGACTCATATTCAGAAATATCAATATTTTCTTTCGGACAAACAGATTCAGGTGAACCTTTACATTTAGTTGTTTACAATTCTGAAGGAGTTTATAATGTAGATGAAATAAAAAAAAATACAAAAAACCGAATCTTAATTAATAATGGTATTCATCCAGGAGAATCCGATGGAATAGACGCTTCTATGCTTTTTTTAAGAGATATTGTTCAAAATGATTCTTTAAAAGATATTTATAAAAACACACTCATCACAATAATTCCAGTTTATAATGTTGGAGGTGCATTAAATAGAAACTCTTATAGTAGAGCTAATCAGAATGGGCCTAAAGATTATGGTTTTAGAGGAAACACAAGAAACTTTGATTTAAATAGAGATTTTATAAAACAAGACACTAAAAATTCTGTTGCGTTTACAGAGATTTTCCATACTGTAAATCCTGATATTTTTATTGATAATCATGTTAGTAATGGAGCTGACTATCAATATGCGATTACACATTTATTTACTCAACATAATAAGTTAGGTGGAGAGTTAGGTCTTTTTTTAGAATCAAAAATAAGACCTTTACTAGAGGAATCTTTAGAAGAAAAAGGAATAGCTATAACCCCTTATGTCAATGTCTGGGGAACTACTCCTGACAAGGGTTGGTCTCAATTTTATGACTCGCCAAGATATTCTACAGGGTATACAACTTTATTCAATACTTTCGGAATGATGGTGGAAACACATATGTTAAAACCCTACAAGATAAGAGTAGAACAGACCTATGAGCTATTATTTTCAATGATGGACATTCTAGAAAACAACTCCTCTAATATAAAAAAAATAAGAAATAATGCTGTTGCTAATATCATATCAAAAAACACTTATCCCCTTAGTTTCAAAATTGATAGACAAAAACCTACGATCTTAAATTTTAAAGGATATGAAGCCTCTATCATAGATAGTAAAGTGACTAACGGTAAAAGAATACTTTACGACAATAAAAAACCATTTACAAAAGAAGTAAATTACTTTAATAACTCATTACCTAATAATGAAATCAGAATCCCTAAAGCCTATATATTAAAGAAAGGCTGGCATAAAGTTATAGATCGGTTAGAGAGTAATAAAATAGAGTTCACAAAGTTTGACATTGACACTACTATAATTGCTGATGTGCAGCATATAGCTAATTATAAAACAAGAGTTAATGCATATGAGGGGCATTATTTACACTATGACGTTAAGATTTTAGCGGAGAATAAAATGATGAGTTTTAGTAAGGGAGACATTTATATCCCAACAAACCAAAACGGAATTCGTTATATTATAGAAACATTAGAAGCAGAAGGTGTAGATTCCTTTTTTTGCTGGAATTTCTTTGACACTATTTTACAAAGGAAAGAAGGTTTTTCAGGATATGTTTTTGAGGATTTAGCAGAAGTTTTTTTAAAAGAAAATCCAATTATAAAAAAAGAGCTATTAAATAAAATAGATACTGACGAAAGCTTTTCAAGAAATCAAAAAGCTCAGCTAGACTTTGTATACAAAAAAACCCAGCATTATGAAAAGGCACATCTCCTTTTACCAATTTTCAAAGTGTACTAATTCTTTAAAAAAAAGTATAGCGTAAAAAGAATAATATATATTGTAAGATAAAAGCGATAAAAGTTTCTCATTTTTAAGTATTCTTTATTTTCAGGGTATAAATTGAAAAGTAAGCCTTTTAATTCTCTTATAAATAGAGGTTTTATATTTATAACCCAAGAATTTGTTTTGTATATTATTTTTCTAAATTTACTTCGATAAAAAGATAAAGGGAATCCCCAAATTAAAAAAAGTATAAACCAAATATTCAGAAAGTCTGTCATTTTTTATTTTTTTGGAAACCAAGGGAAAAAAGCATTCGTTTTTTTAATATACTCCTTATAATCAGGTTTTTTATTAATGAGTGTTTTTTCTAATAATGTAACCCCTGAAACTTTAACAATTAAGAATGTCATTAAAGCAAAACTAAAAATAGGGAAAAAGCAGTTTACTGATATTGAAAATAAAGTAAATCCTAGCCAAACGGTAGCATCCCCAAAATAATTTGGATGTCTAGTAAATTTCCATAAACCTTGGGTAAGTAGTTTGTTTTTGTTTTCTTCTTTAGATTTAAATTTAGCTAATTGATAATCGCCTCTTGATTCAAAAATAAATCCCACTAACCAGACAAAACAAGCAAGAAAGTCAATGAGTTGTAAAGGTATATTTTCGCCAAAATACATAGCAGCCAATAAAGGAGCAGAGATTAACCATGCTAATATCCCTTGTAAAAGAAAGACTTGAAAAAAGCTAAACCACCAGTATCTTTTTTCTCCATAATCCTTTCTAAATTGTTTGTATCTGAAATCCTCTGATTTCCCCCAATTTCTCCACCCTAAATATAAAAAAAGTCTAATTCCCCAAACTAGTAAAAGTAATAAAACTAAAATTTTACGATTTTGACTCCCATTAGTATTAAGAAAATAAGTAATCCCTGCAGTAATAAAAGCGATACTCCAAAAAGGATCTACAATACTTACATTTTTTTTAAAAACACTAATTATCCAAAGAAAAGACATTAAAATAATTATTGCTAAAAATCCCTGAATGTATAAAAGTAAAAAGTTTATCATTATTAAAAGTATGATTAATATTAGTAAAATAAACTAGAATGCAGAGGTGATATTTAATGTTACTTCATCCCATGTCTTTGAAATTCCGTCCGAACCTTTATGTAATTCTTCACAAACTTTATTTAATGATGCTATAGCAGCTTTCGCATTCCAATTATTAATATCTAAGGTAGATTTCATAGAGAATGTATTTTCATTAATAACATAAGTAAAAGGAACTTTATCTGAAATCCCATTCATCTTTATAGTAGCAACTCCTGTATTATTAGTCAAAACCTCTAATTTACCAGACAGTAAATTCGTATTCATAAAGCTAAAAAAAAATTTTCTAATTTTATAATCTCTACTTGAATCTTGTGTAAAAATACTACTTACAGGTATTGCAAATTCAGTATTATTTATTGCTTCTTTTATTGTGTTTCCATTTCCATTAGCAGTAATATTCACTTTTTTAAATTTTCCATTTACAGGTATTTTTTCTGTTGTTTTATATGCTGTCCAACCAATTGTGTTTTTAGCATTACTTAGTGAAAACTTTGATGAGGATATCTCAATCTTTTTTAAAACCTCCTTTGTTATATTCTCTTTAACTTCAGTCTTACAGCTAGACGATATAACTAAAGTTATAATTAATAATATGTATGAAATCGATTTTCTCATCACTTAAAATTTAGGGTTTATTATTATGTTTACTAATTTAATGTATTCTGCTTTTGCCTCATCTGGTTCCATATCTTTTAATTGGGCCCATGCATTAAACTTAAAGCCATTTCTAACGTCATGAAGTCCATTAAAAGAGAAATTATTACCAAAATTAGCTTGTTTATCAAAAGCATACAATTTTAACATTATATCTGTTGCGATAATTTCATTTAAATTAGAAACTTTATCATAGGCTAATTTAAATTCTTTGTCTAATTCATTTAGCATCTCTCGACTATTTTTCTGCAATTACTTGAGTTCCACCTTTTACCTTATCTCCTAGTTTTACATTTATTTTTGTATTTAACGGTAAAAAAAGATCAACTCTGGAGCCAAACTTAATAAATCCAGCATCTGTTCCTTGTACAATTTCATCACCTTTTTTTGCATAATTTACAATTCTTTTAGCAAGTGCTCCAGCAATCTGCCTGTATAAGACTTCTCCAAAAGATTTGTTTTCTAATACAATTGTTGTTCTTTCATTTTCAGTAGATGCTTTCGGATGCCAAGCTACTAGGTATTTACCAGGATGATACTTGCTGTAATTTACAGTCCCACTCATAGTATATCTTGTTACATGAACATTGATAGGAGACATGAATATTGAGACCTGTAATCTTTTTCCTTTAAAATATTCTGGCTCTTCAACTTCTTCAATCACAACTACCTTACCGTCAACAGGAGCAATAATGTGATTTTCATTCAACGAAGTAGTTCTTTTAGGATTTCTAAAAAATTGTAAAATTATAATTAAAAAAAATAAAATTATAATTTGAATGGATTTAACTAGCCAAGCTGGTTCAATAAATTTCTCTGTAAGTAAAACTCCTGCAACGGATAATAATAATGATGTTATTATTATCGTGTAACCTTCTTTGTGAAAACGAATCATGAATTATATTATAAAGTTGATATACAAATATACAAACGGAGCAGCAAACAACAAACTATCTAGCCTGTCTAAAATTCCTCCATGACCTGGCATAATATTACCACTATCTTTTATGTTTGCCTGTCTTTTAAATTTAGATTCTACTAAGTCTCCTATTGTACCAATAATTGAAACAATACCAGCAATAACAACCCAATTTAATAATGAGTAATTAGTTGCATATTTAGAAATGATAAAGCCTGTTAATATTGAGAAAACCAGTCCACCAATAAATCCCTCAATTGTTTTTTTTGGAGATACAGAAACAAACAACTTATGTTTCCCAAAATTCTTGCCAACTATGTAAGCAAAACTATCATTAACCCAAATAAGTATTAATATGTTTAATATTATATATTTAGATACGTCATAATTTTCTTTTTGAAAAGGAATAAGAATTAAAAAGCAAAAAGAGAAAACTAAGTATCTTACAGTTAAACCGACCTTAGAACGATCATCTTTAAAAGAAATTTCTTTTTTTGATATTAATTGATATATTAAAAAGACAGACGAAATAATATTAATTCCCAAAATTATTATTACGGCATAACTATCAGGTCTCTTTAAAAGCAGGAAAATAGCTGCAGCAAAAAAGATATAGGAAGCAAAACTTTTAAAGTTTATTAATTTGTGAAATTCCCAAATAGCTATTAAACTAAAAATTGATGTAAGAACTATGTATGATTCTTTAGAATAAAGAATAGCTGAAAGAAAAATTACAACGAAAATAAGCCCTGAAAGACTCCTTTTTAAAAGGTTGTGCATATTATAAATCTTCAAATAGTAATAAATATAAGTTTTTTGAATTACTGTTGCCGTAGTTTAAAAAGTTATCATCATCTTTTTCTATATTATAACTTTTAATAGCACTTATGTTATTTGGTAACTCATCTTTAAAACTTGATTTAATACCTGTTAATCCTTGTCCTGTATCTTTTACAATCTGACTTGTAGAAGCATAAATAATAAAATCTTCAGAATATTCTGCAATTTTACTACTTTTTAATTGATTCGAAGACAATAGAATGTCACCTTTATCAGCAATTAAGTGTTCACAGGTCATTAAAACAGGAAGTGATAAGTTGTCTTTTGAAGTTTGTATTTTTTTATCTAAAAACTTTAAAAGAGTTTTGTCTAAAACTTGAATTTGATTCCAATTATTTTCAACTAATATATTTCTTAAGTTAGAGATTACTTCTTCTTTCTTTATACAATATAAAAACTTACCTCCTTTAGCTATAAAGTTCTTGACAAACAAATCATCCAAAGATATAAAGACCTTTTCTTTTGGTATTTCATTATCTTCAATTGATTTTCTATTAAGAAGTTTCTTTAAAAAATTCATTAGTAAATTAAAGATTTTAATTATTTGTCTGTTAAATCTTCTGCGGAAGGAGTTGCTTCTTTTTCCTCTATTTTCTCCTCAACTTTTACTGGTTTCAATGGTATGATTTCCGGTTCGAATGGTCTTTCACCAAATATTTTTACTAAATCGTCTTTAAAAATAACTTCTTTTTCTAAAAGTAGTTCAGCTAAAACTGTAAGCTTATCTTTATTACTACTTAATAGATCAATAGCTCTTATATATTGAGCTTCAATCATTTTTGAAATTTCTCTATCAATTGTTTTGGCTGTTTCCTCACTGTAAGGTTTTACAAAAGAATCATTTCCAGAAGAATCATAATAAGTAATATTTCCAACCTCTTCATTCAAACCATAAACAGTAACCATTGCTCTAGCTTGTTTAGTTACTTTTTCTAAATCACTCAACGCCCCTGTTGAGATTTTATTAAAAATAATTTTTTCTGCAGCTCTACCTCCTAAAGTTGCACACATTTCATCTAACATTTGCTCAGTTTGAACAATCATTCTTTCTGCAGGTAAATACCAAGCTGCACCTAATGACTGACCCCTAGGAACTATGGTAACTTTTACCAGCGGTGCAGCATGCTCTAACATCCAGCTTACAGTAGCATGTCCAGCTTCATGAAAAGCTATTGTTTTCTTTTCTTTCGGTGTAATTACTTTATTCTTCTTTTCTAAACCACCAACTATTCTATCGACAGCGTCTAAAAAGTCTTGGTGTTCTATTGCTTTTTTATTGTGTCTTGCTGCTATTAAAGCTGATTCATTACACATATTTGCAATATCCGCCCCAGAAAATCCAGGTGTTTGCTGTGCTAAAAATTCAACTTTTACATCATCTCCTAATTTTAAAGGTTTAATATGTACTTCAAATATTTCTTTTCTTTCGTTGATATCAGGTAAATCAACATAAATTTGTCGATCAAAACGTCCTGCGCGCATCAGAGCTTTATCTAAAACATCAGCTCTATTTGTTGCAGCAATTACGATTACATTTGTATCGGTTCCAAAACCATCCATTTCTGTTAGCAGTTGGTTTAATGTGTTTTCTCTTTCATCGTTACCACCTGTCATACTATTTTTTCCTCTAGCTCTTCCGATAGCGTCAATTTCATCTATAAAAATTATAGACGGAGATTTCTGTTGAGCTTGCTTAAATAAATCTCTTACACGAGAAGCACCAACTCCTACAAACATTTCTACAAAATCTGATCCCGATAAAGAAAAGAAAGGAACTCCCGCTTCTCCTGCTACTGCTTTTGCTAATAATGTTTTACCTGTTCCTGGAGGTCCTACAAGTAGTGCCCCTTTCGGTATTTTACCACCTAATGATGTATATTTTTCGGGATGTTTTAGAAAGTCTACAATTTCTTGTACTTCTTCTTTTGCCCCTTCTAGTCCAGCTACATTCTCAAATGTTGTTTTTACTTTGGTATCTTTATCAAACAGTTTAGCCTTTGATTTTCCGATATTGAAAATTTGGCCACCACCACCAGATCCACCACCACCAGACATCCTACGCATAAAAAATAACCAAACTCCAATTAATATGATAAATGGTAAAAAACCAATTAAAGTATCAAAAAGACTTGTTTGACTTTTGTTTTCTACATCAACAATTAAGTTTTTTAATTTTTTTGCAACTTCAACTTCATTTTCGAAATTTTGTTGATCTCCGAAATTATATTCAAAAATTGGTGATCCTGGTCTGTAGAAGGCGGAAGATTTTTGTTCTTTATATTTTTCTTTTTCTAACGCTTTTTGAGTTAAAAAAATTTGAGCAGTTGTATTATTTATAACTAATATTTTTTTAATATCATTATCATTTAAAACTCTCTCAAATTTATTTTTTGATAGTGTTTTTGAGTCTAGTGAACCAGAGTTAAAAAATTGAAATGCTATTAAAAGTA
>ENA-ORXF01000281-ORXF01000281.1-marine-metagenome-genome-assembly--contig:-NODE-281-length-38469-cov-5.123906_pt1 | contig 38469 bp, 47 predicted proteins | sample MGYA00237864_ERZ511476 | MGnify/ENA primary metagenome ERZ511476 (study PRJEB26306, sample SAMN06343908) | marine metagenome | isolation source: coastal waters | place: Atlantic Ocean: West Antarctic...
AACCCAGTGTTACAAAACCTAGCTATCAATTACCAGATGGAACACAAAACATTATGACACCTCATATTGCACGTATGAATAATATGTCTTATTCGAGTAGTGTTTATGTAAATGTTCATGTAGTTACAGAAGTTACAAATAAAAATGGTATGACAGAAAAGTTTGATAAAACAGTTAATAACATTTATATTGGTAAAATTCCAATAATGGTTAAATCAAAGCTATGTGTTTCTAGTCAAATTCCAGGCATTTGTGAAGAAAACAATAACGAATGTATATATGATTTTGGAGGCTATTTTATTATTAACGGAAATGAAAAAGTACTTATTTCACAAGATAGAATTAATGAAAATAAAACACTTATATTCAAGCCTAATAATAATACAGAGGGATTATATGCCGAAATTAGATCTATATGCGATTCAACATATTTACCTCCCAAAACAACATGTCTTAATATGAGTGGTAAACTAAATCATATGGGGAGAATTATTAGAATTAATACATCATTTCTACGTTCGGAAGTTCCAATTTTCGTTATGTTTCGCGCACTTGGCATTATCAATGATAAGGAAATTATCCATCATATTGTTTACGACATAGAACAAGAAAAAAATGAAAGAATTATTTCAGAATTAATGGCGTGTTGCGAAGATTCATGTGATATTACAACACAGGAACAAGCTGAAAATGTTTTAATTAAGATTATGATTGGTGCAAATAAGAATAATGAACATCACGAGAATAGAGATCTATTGAGAAATAACCTCAAAAATGATTTCTTACCACATGTTGGTAAAAGTTATAGACGCAAAGCTCTATATGTTGGATATATTATTCGCAAAATGATTCGTATTTACCTAGGTTATGATAATTATGATAATCGCGATTCTTATATTAATAAAAGAGTTGATACACCTGGAATTCTAATGTCTAATTTATTCAGGCAATGTTATGGGAAAATGACAAAAGAGCTAAAATCAGCAATTGAAAAGGAATTGGGGCTTTGGAGAGGTAATAACAATACACCAATTTCTAATATTATTTCTGATATTAGCATAATTAGATTCTTTAAACAATCATTGCTTGAATCTTGGATTAAATATTCACTATCTACTGGAAATTGGGGTATCAAAAGCATGGGAACATTTCAAAATATTAAACAAGGTGTATCACAGGTATTAAATAGGATGTCTTATGCCAGTACATTATCACATTTGCGTAGAGTTAACACCGCAATGGAAAAGAATGGAAAATTAGTTCAACCACGAAAATTAGATAATTCACAAATTGGTATGATTTGCCCAGCTGAAACACCTGAAGGTAGTTCTGTTGGTCTTGTTAAGAATATGGCTCTTAGTACTAATATTTCTATTTCTATGAACAGTACACATATTAGAAAAATATTAATTGAATTAAATCTGGTTGTTTACGATGATAGTTATGATTACGATGTAACAAAATCATCTATTGATTTCTTGAAAGAAATGGGAAATATGGATAACGTTTATGTTATGGTAAACGGTGATATTGTAGGATATCATGTTGATCCGGTTAGTTTATACAATAAGCTCAAACATTATAAAAGAAGTGGTATTATTCACCCAATGACATCAATTATTTGGAATATTCAAAAATCAAATATTATTATTAGCACAGAAGCTGGAAGAATGTACAGACCTCTATATATTGTTGATTATGATTCTAAAACAAATAAAAGTGTTCTTAGGATTGAAAGAATCCTCAAAAGAAAAAATATTGATTTTAATAAATACATTAAAGATAAGCGTTTTGATTATTTTATAGTACCAAATGAAATTGTTAAAGACAATAGTGATCCAAATAGCTATCTAGACGAAGAAGGTTTTATTGAATATATGGATTGTGATGAAATTAATAATTCTATGATTGCTACATTCCCCAGAGATTTAGATGAAGGTATTAAAGGAACTGCTTTACCTCCTTGTTATACACATTGTGAAATTCACCCTAGTTTAATTAATGGTATTCTTGGTGTTAATATTCCTTTTAGCGATCATAATCAATCACCGAGAAATTGTTATCAATGTGCAATGGGTAAACAAGCATTGGGTATTTATACAAGTAATTTTAACAAAAGAATAGATACGATGGGTAATATTTTGAATTATCCACAAAAATCTCTTGTTTGTACAAAATTGTCTAAATATACTATGGCTCATAAATTGCCCTTTGGTGTAAATGCTATTGTAGCTATTATGACACACACAGGTTTTAATCAAGAGGATAGTATTATGATAAATCAATCTGCATTGGATAGAGGTTTATTTACAAGCACATATTATAAAGCAGTGAGAGATGTTTGTAATAAAAATCATAGTACTGGCGAAGAGGAAATCTTTACAAATCCGGAAAATAAGTCTGTAAAAAAACCATATTCGTATAGCAAATTGAATAGCGATGGCTTTGTTCCTAAAAATACAAATGTTAACGGGAATGATGTATTGGTTGGGAAAGTAATGCCTAAAAAAGTAAATGGTGAAATAAGTTATCACGATAATAGTTTAGTTATGAAGGCTAATGATGATGGATATGTTGATATGAATTATAGTGGAATTAATAGCGATGGATATAAGTTTTGTAAAGTTAGAATTCGTAAAAACAGAAAACCCGAAATTGGAGATAAATGTGCAAGTTGTAGTGCGCAAAAAGGCACTATTGGTATGACTTATAAACATCAAGATATGCCATATACAAAAGATGGTATTGTTCCTGATATTATTATGAATCCACACGCTATTCCATCGCGTATGACTATCGCACAATTAATGGAATGTATTATGGGTAAAGCAGGATGTCACATTGGTTCATTTGGAGATTCTACACCATACAATGATTGTACAGTAGAAGATATTGCAAAAGTATTGGAAGAATCTGGCATGGAACGTTACGGAAATGAAATTATGTACAATGGTAGAACAGGTGAACAAATTAAAACAGAAATATTTATTGGACCTACTTACTATCAACGATTGAAACACATGGTTACAGACAAGGTTCATTCTCGTGGTTCTAACGGTCCAATCGTTATGCTTACACGACAACCTAGTGAAGGACGCGCGCGTTCTGGTGGATTGCGATTGGGTGAAATGGAACGTGATTGCTTTATTGCCCATGGCACAGCAAACTTCTTAGCAGAAAGAATGCTACATGTATCTGATAATTACAGAATATTCGTTTGTAAGTATTGTGGAATGCATGCAAATGTAAATACCGATAAGAATATTTATAGTTGTAAAAATTGTAAAAATAATACAGATATTGCCCAAGTGCGTATGCCATATGCATTTAAGCTACTAAATCAAGAACTGTATACTATGAATATTATGATGAGATATATTTGCAATTAATTATTTAATAGTTTATTTATTTTAGTTATAGTTTTATCAGATAAATTAGTTAAGTTTTTTATTAATGTCGCAAAAAACATATCATCCTTGTATTTTATATTGTGCAATTCGGCATGTTTTTTATTAATAATATTTAATAAATCAAAGTAATCTTTGCTATTTGATAATATATTTTTACTTTTTTCATTATAATTTCTAATATCATATAAGATTTAATATTGAATGATAATATCAAGTATTTAAACGTAATTTACTTATATCATATGTAATATGGTAACATTTAATAATCTTACTTATGATAACACACCAACATTTACTTTAAAAGGTAAAAATTATGATTGTAAAGTTCTTGATATTTATGATGGTGATACTATAACAGTTGCTTATTATCTTGAAGGTTTTAATTATGTAAAATCTAATATTAGACTTATGGGAATTGATACACCTGAAATGAAAGGAGAGCAACGTAATATGGGAATTAAAGCAAGAAATCATCTAATAAAATTACTTACAAATGTAAATATTAATAAAGAATATACACGTAAAGAAATTAGAGAATTAATTAACAGATCTAATGAAAATATTATTAATGTTAGATTTTTAGATTTTGATAAATATGGCAGACCATTGGCGATATTATATAAAAATGAGAATAATATCAATGATATATTAGTTAATGATGGGTATGCCAAACATTATGATGGTGGGACAAAAGAGTCATGGTGAATTATTATTTAAAGATATATTATTAAATAATAATAATGATGAAAAAAATAATTAATATTTTTAAGAAAATTGTTGATAAAATTAGTAATTATAATAAATCACCAATGTTGGGGCGATGGACTGTTAAAAAATGCGATAATGATATGACAAATATTAATTCATTCTATCAAAATAGGGATCATTGTGGAGATATTATTTGTAAAACACCAGTCAAAGAAAAAGAATTTAATAATAAATGAATATTATATATATTATGGATAATTACATACATATCATTGCTACCTGAATATTTTAATTTAATTATTATATTAATTATGTAATTGATAAAACAGTATTACAAAACAATAAATTATTTAGATTGGTAAATAAACTTTTTTATGAATATCAAATTGTTCTTGTATCATATGTGCAAAATATAATAATATATGAATATATATTAAATATGGACATTCGTTATAAAAGGCTATATTTGTATTAATACCATAAAATGCAATACATTGTGATAATATCATAGGGTGTGGTATATATCCATAAGGAAATGTATTAACATATTTTTTATTTTTATTAAGATGTCCTAGCTCAATGCCGAAATAACATCCATCTATTCCCAATAAAAAAGATGTATATATTGATAATATATTACCGAATAGGATTAAAGATATACCACCAATATTTATATATATATCATTTATATCTTGAAATGATTTGAAATATAAATAATATAATTGAATAATTGAAATACCTTTATACAATAAAACATCTCTTTTAAAATTGCTGTAATCAATATTTATGCGATAATAATAAGTTGTAATATATCTAATATAATGTATATATGATGTTCCTAATAGAAATACCTTATAATCGGTAAAATAACTTACAGCAAATAATGTTGTTAAATAATATAAATTACTATAATCTAATTTTTTTATAGATTTATATCTTTTAACCTGCCACGGATATTCAATATATTTTTAAAATTTTTAATATATTCTTAAAATAAATAAATTATGTACTCATTTTGTTTATTACCATTCCTAACAATCTTTAACAATCCATTTTGAGTACATAATTAATTAATTCTATAACTTTTTAATATATTCTTAAAATAAAAAGATTATGTACTACTCTACTCATTTCATTCGTTAGTATTCTTCATAACAAATTCGCCAATCTTTGAGAATATATTTTTATACATTTATATAACCTTTTAACATTTCTATAACATTCTTATAATAAAAAGATTATACACTAAGCTACTACTCATTTAATTCGTTATCATAATTATCAACTTACATTTATATATTCTTCATAACTATTAGCCAATCTATTTGAGTACATAATTTTTTATTTCTATAACTTTTTAACTTTTCTATAAATTCTTAAAATAAAAAAATTATACCCTACACTACTCGTTTCATTAAGTAGAATAATATGCTATTACATTGTTAAATTAGAATACATTATATTACTATTTCGAACACATACATATATTAAATAATAAAAATGTCCTGAAATAATAAATTAAAGATTAAAATTGATACCTGTTTTTGAATATATTATCATCCGCCAAACCAAGAAGTGCGAATCAACAAAGCTAACAAGCTAACCGTGTGTAAAACACAAAAAAGAAAAGAAAATGCCTAAGTATGGCTCGCATCTTCAGAGGGATGCATTTGATTTATTTAAAAATCAAGCTATAGATATGGCTGTATGGGAAAAATGCAAGTTTGAGATTGCATTGGATGCTAATAACGATAAGTATATTATGGGGGAAAAGAAAGTGAATGAAATGGAGGAAATAAAGAAAACATTAGATTATATGGTAGAAGAATGGGAAGAATATGAGGAAGAAGACGGAGAAATATATATGAAATTTGATATGGATGAATACGAAATAGGTGTTTATGATGAATACCGGAATTGGATTTACGAGTATGAGATAGACGTGTATTACGACTTAATAGTTGGAAAGTTAGACGAATACTATATTTTGGTAAAAGCAATTGAAGACGAAAAGGCAAAGATACAGTTGGAAAATGATGTATGTGCGGGAGTTGCTCTCGCTTTGATGAGGTCATAGATTAAATGAGTTTATGAATGTGTTTGTGTGGAATATAGAGAGATGAAATTGTACTATGTTGTGTGTTATATGTGTATATTATATTTTTTTATATTTTGTGAAACAACTTTATATTTTTATATTTTTTGTGAAACAAAGATACTTTTATAATACTAAATTGTTCATATTGTATATTTTATATTTCCATAAGATTCATTAATATAACTACTTTGATACGTGGGTTCATTTGTTACATAATGGGATAAATCTTGCATCAAATATCCAGTAATAAATATAAGTATATTATATACAAATTTTAATTTAATATATCTAGAAATTATAACAATATTAGAAATGGTATATGATGTTAATGCTAAAACATTTAATGGAATATCAAAATAAGCTAATGAAACACAATAAAATAAACTTAGTAGTCTTATTATAATTGTGTTACCAGTAATTTTATTTGTTATTGATACCAGTTCTAATAATCATAATGGTGTTGTTATAAGATGTATAAAAATATTTATATAATTTTGATGATAATTGTTAAACTTATTTGATAATATATTATATTTTTTTACATTATTAATATGTGTAGTATTAATCATCATTTAATTATATAAAAATATAATTGTTTATATATTAAATAATGTATACAAATTTACATTATATGTTTGGTGGTAACAATAATTATACTGATTATTATTTTGGTAATAATTTTGTTTTACAAAAGGAGAAAGAGTTACTTATTAAAGAGTTACAAATAGAAAAAACTAAACTTGAAGATTTACAAAATAATTTCAAGATTATGCAAGATTATACAATAAATATCGAAGATAAAAATGAATTATTAAAAACAGAAATAGACGAACTACAATTTAAATATAATATTCTTAAAGATAATAATGAAATTATTGAAGATTTTGAAAAGATATAAGAAATATTTACATAATATTATTAAATGTACAAAGAACTAAATTGCTATTATAACTATCGCACGTCATCTCTTCTCTATATTCTAGATAATACTAAACATCTTGAAGTAGAAAAATGTAGAAAAGAAGATGTTCTAAAATTTGGTAGAACACATTATTGTCTTGATGATGAAAAAGGAATCGTTGATAAATGGTGTATCAATGAAGATGATATCTCATGTGATTAAGAATACTTAAAAATATAACATAATATATTCATAATAATGGATAGAGCTATTGAGTTAGCAAATATAAGTACAGGTGGTCCATTTGGTGCTGTTATAATGAACAATGAAGGTATAGTAATTGGTGAAGGACATAATGAAGTTGTTGTGAATAATGATCCGACAGCACACGCAGAAATGGTTGCAATAAGAAGCGCATGTGCTACTATCAAAAATTTCAATTTAGAAGGTTGTACTATTTATACAAGTTGTGAACCATGTCCTATGTGTTTAGCAGCTTGTTATTGGGCAAGAATTGATAAGATATATTATAGTAATACACGAGTTGATGCAGCGAATATTGGATTCAGTGATGATGATATTTATAAAGAGTTGGGAAAGTCAAATGATTCTAGGTCTCTACCTATAATAAAAGTAGATAATACCGAAGCAATTAAGACATTTCAAAGATGGTCTGGTGATAAAAATAAAGTTGAATATTAAAAAAATGATAGCATGTGGAGTGTGGATAGATATCATACTATCAATTATGACTGATAAAGAGAATGAAACCAACTGGATTATTCGCATTCAGGATGGTAAACATTTCTTTCAACAAGGACATAATGGTATATGGGCTATTAGAAATATTCAAAGATACATAAACATTTTAAAAAAAATCAAAAAAGGGGACAATATTTGGTTTATGCAAAACAAAAAATCAACGGGTATATCTGGTAAATTAACAGCATACGGAAAGTATGATACTCATTTTATTAGAGAACCCAATACTATTGAAAATGAAAACAAAGAAAGATGTTGGGATAAACACTTACCTATATTTGGAGGTACATGGGGTATTGAAATTAGATTCACTGAGTTTCAAGATTTGAGAAAATCCGATAGCTTTGTAACAGGTATAACATCTACTTCTCCTGACGCTATAATGCCAAGGTGTATTTATGAAAATCAATGTGATTTTCATAAATTCAAAACCACATTGAACAAATATGTACATACATAAACAAAAATTGATTTTGCATATTATTTATTTTTAAACATTATAATATGGCGATGACTTGCTATATTGAACATTTTGATTCTTTGCCTGATGATATTAAGGATATGATATATAGTAAGATCATATATTCTCAATCAAAAGAATTATTGCTGGAAATAAGGGATCGTAAATTATATGAGTTTATACTTGAAAAAATAGGGTATCCTTATATGAAGCCTACCTTGGAAAACGTTACTCAACTTTTAACAAATATGCCACCTATATATTCAATTGCTATAATGGATATCATTGGGCAGATTCGTACTAAAATTATTGAGATTGATTAAATATAAAAAATATAAACACACACATATACACCTACACACACATATACACCTACACATATATATATATATATATATATATCTACTTTATGTTTTTTTTACTCATATGTCTCAATGGTCTTCTTAGCCTTATGGACACACTTCTTCTCTGGGGCTTCCTCGTCGGAAGGAGCTTCTTGGATTTCTGCGAACTCATCATCACCTTGAATGGGTTCCTTGACATTTTAATGTTCAACTTGGGCTGCCTTTGTCTCTTGCCAGATCCTGGCAATCTCTGAGAATATCTGCGTCCTGTAAAGTTCGGGATTAGCCACCTTGATCTCAACATACTTCTCCTTCACGAAGATGTTGTAAGGAGAGGGAGCGCGCTTCTCCTTGGGGTTGCCGTCCTTGTCGAAACCCTTCTTGCGCTTAGGCTTTTCTGCCTTAGCTGCCTTTTCAGCAACCTTAGCATCCTTAACCTTCACCTTGTTATCCTTCCAAAACTGTTTACAATACTCGTCAACATCCTTCTTGGTGTTGAGAGCATCGGGTATGTTATTGATGTGAACCTTGAAAAGAGCGTTGGCGGTGGTCATTTGTTGCTTTGGGTTGCTTTGGGTTGCTTTGGTATAGATACTTGTTTTGTATTTCTTTGCGTCCAGTGGTTGTTTATGATGATTAATTATAAACAACAATTAGTCATTTTTTATTTTTTCTGGAACATTTTTATTCCAGACTTTGCAAAATACAGATTGTATAATTTTTATATTTGTACAAAACCTGATAAGCCAATATATACAAATAAATATCAACTCAAATCTACTAAAGAGAAGAACATAAACATTACTTACACAAGAAGTTTGTGTAAAAGAGTAATATATAAATAAAAAATGATTTTTGTATTTGTAATAATAATGATAACATGCCTTTTGAGTACGAGTGTGAAAAATATATTTGCGATACTGAAAGTATCAAAGAAACTGTTGAAAAATATGGTGTAGCAATAGCTCCTTTACTAGATAATAATGAATGTAATGAAATGATTGAAAATAAATGGAATTTACTCGAACACTTGACGAAACGATTTGAAATACCAATTGATAGAAATAATAAAGAAACTTATAAACAAATTCATGAATTATATCCAAATCATAAAATGTTACTACAACATTGGAAAGTTGGTCATTCTAAACTAGCATGGAATGTAAGACAAAATCCAAAAGTAATCAATGCTTTTAAGAAAATATGGAATACTGATAATTTAATTACAAGTTTTGATGGTATGAGTATTTATATATTAGATAAACCAACACGTGAATCAAAATCTTGGTATCATGTAGACCAAAGCTATACAAGAAATAGTTTTGAATGTATTCAAGGATGGATTAATGCATATGATACCAATGAAGGAGATGCTACATTAGTTATATTAGAAAATAGCAATAAATATCATGAAGAATTTCAAAAAGAATTCAATATAACTGATAAAAAAGATTGGTTTAAACTTCAAGATAAACAACAATATGATTTCTATATCAATAAAGGATGCTGTGAAGTTGCTATAAAATGCCCACGTGGATATGGTGTATTCTGGGATAGTAGAACACTACATTATGGAAATCCAGTACAAAAAAGCGCAAATGATGATTATAATTATAGATGTGTTGTATATATTTGTATGACACCTAGAATACAAGCAAAAGTAAAAGATTTAGAAAAAAGAAAAAAAGCTTTTTATGATCTTAGAATGACATCTCATTGGCCTCATAAACCAAAATTATTTCCAAAAAACCCACAAACTTACGGGAAAAAAATATTAGAAATAGCCGATATTGAAATGGAAACAGTTAAAGAATATATTACAGAAAACGGTTATAAACTAATTTAAGTTAATTTAAAAAATAAAAAATATTAACAATATATAACGAAAATGGTTAAATATTCATGCGAACGATGTGGAAAAGGATTTTCTCAAAAATCTCACTATGATTCTCATAATATACGCGAAACGCCTTGTGAAAATAATGCTGATAAAATTAAGGCTATTGTAGATAAAACAGTTGAAGAAAAATTAAAAGAATTAAATAATAAAAAATTGATTGTTGAAAATGAAGAAGTAAATGTTAATACAGAAGTTATGGATAATATAACTAATAATTCACCTTTAAGGTATCCTGGTGGAAAAACACGAGCATGTAAAAAATTAGAAACGATTATGAAAGAACATTTTAATATAAGTGATTTTGATAATTTAATATCGCCTTTCTTTGGTGGTGGTTCATTTGAGTTTTATATTCAAAATAATTATAAGTTAAAAATTATTGCGAATGATAAATTTACACCGCTTTATAACTTTTGGAATATTTGCAAAAATAACAAAGAAAAATTATGTGATGAACTTACTAAAAATATAAATATGATAGATAAAGAAGAATTTACGTATTTAAGGGAACAAATAATGGAAGAAAAAAATATACTGAACCAAAGTATTATGTATTTTATAATAAACCGCTGCTCTTTTAGTGGCGCAACATTATATGGAGGATTTTCTGTAGAAGCTTCTAAAAAAAGATTTACACAATCTTCAATTGAAAGAATTAAAAAATTGAATCTTAGAAAATTTAATATTTATAATCTTGATTTTGAAGATTTTATTAATACTAATCAAGATACTAAAAATATAATATTTCTGGACCCACCTTATTATTTAGAAAAAGCATCTACTTTATATGGAAATAATGGAGATATGCATGATACATTTGACCATAATAAATTATATAAATGTTTATCAACAAGGCAAAATTGGTTTATGACTTATAATAATTGCGAGTATATAAAAAAATTATATAAAGATTTTAAAATTATTGAAACAAGTTGGAGTTATGGAATGAATAAATCTAAGAAATCATCAGAAATTGTTATAATTTGCTAAAATTAAGATTTATAAATTAAAGATGTAGGTAGATTATTTACATCATCAAGAGTATATTTAGAATGATTAAGTTTAGTTATATCTTTTGGTTGGCAGGCAATAGTAACAGATAAACTACAAAATCCTTTTTTATTTTTTCGTGTATGTATTTTAGTTCGTATCCTAAGTTGTTGTTCTATATTAAATAAAGGAACATTAAAATCACATATGTCATTTCCTAAATGATATAATCCATATCCATTGTTAATTTGTATATAATTACACCCCTTAGCTTGATATAATTTGGATATATAATCAGAAGGAATATCAATATATCTATCATCCCACTTTTTTGTTTCTTTTTTCAATTCAACCCATTCTGCATGTGTTATTGATCTCTCCATAAATGGAGGTATTTCTCCATCATATAAATTTATCTCATTTATTAATTTATCAAACATTTCTCTACATTCATTGGGGTTTTTACCTTTTTTTGTTGCTTCCCAACATTTATTTTTTTTATTAGATTTTATACTACACTGCATCCAATCTGGTGTATTATATTTCTTTACCTCTATACCAATATCATTTTCTGTAATAAAATTACATTCAATATCATTTTTACTAGAAGAACCAGCTAATTCATATTCTTTTTGTGTATTAAATGGTTTATTATTAATATTACAATGCTTAATTACATTATGAATCGTTTTTTCATATTTACTTCCTTCCACAGAGCACTGAGAACCTTTTGTTTTTTTTTAAATCTGTCAATTCCTTTTTTCTTTGTTTCAATTCATATTGATAAAGTTCCTTATACTTTATTTTAATAATTTTTTTTGGTTTAGCTGTTTGTTCTACGACTTCTATTTGAACGGTAGTTTCTTCGGAAGACATATTGTGTTTTTTAAGTATAAAATAAGTATTTATTTTAAATCAATTTTTTTATACGTTTAGTATAAAAACTAAGTGTTAATATAGAAATTAATATTATCCCATTTGTGAATATTATTACGGGATAATTATAATTCTTTTTTTGTCATTTAAAATATATATATGATATGATAAATAACTAGCATAAGATAACCAAGCTATATAAGGAATTAATGCTAAAATCGCAAAGATATGTGTATATGGGTAATAATTTTTCTGCATTACAATCTGAACTAACGTCAATATTGCAAAAAATAAACTTAATATTATAATAATAAATCCATTCAATAATCCATTTTCGCTGAAAAAAGCTGGTATATATGAAAAATTAAATATTAATGCTAATATGGGTATTATCCAATATTTGGCATTTTTGAAAAATATTCTTTTACCACATTTAGATATTCCATATGGACTACAATCTCTATCATATAATGCATAACTATATATCAATCCTATCATTAGATATAAAATCGGCCACACTATACCAAATAAATAACCTGGTGGATAGAATTTTGGTTTAATTAAATTCTTATATTTATCTTCTTGCCATTTTTTACCATATATCGCACCAATAGACATGCCAATTATTAATGGTAAAAATACAATAGTATAATATATGATATTAACTAATAAATCTGTATTTTTGTTACTTTTATGTCTATAACAATAAATATCACTCACACAATCCATTATTGGAATATCTTTAATATCTAATATTATAATTATAAAAAATAAAATAGATATAATCAATATGAATTAATTTGTAAATATTTAAATAGAATTATTATTGGTTATTGTTGAAATCCTTCCAATCTTTATTTACTGTGCGGCGATTTTTATAAGCATAGCGACTATCCCTTGTCTTAGCAAGGTAGTTCTTATTGGTCTTAATATTGTCCCCACTATTTTTATCCTTGAAACTCCTTGGGATCTTGATAATATTATCAATATCTCCATGTTTTTCTACATAGTTGTTGAACATACGAGAGTTAATTTTGTAAGTGTCTGACATTATTCTATTAGAATGGTGTAATTATATATATTACTTACTATCAATTTTTATTTTTGTACTATTAAATTTTCATAAATTATTAATGTATCTTTAATATCAGTATTACATATTGGACAACAAAACTTTTTATTATTTATTTTAATATTAAATAAACAATTATCACAACAAGAGCGATGTCCACAAGGTATGATTGCCTTAATAATAGATTTATCAAATTTATCAAAACATATATTACATTCTAATTCAATAATTTTATCTACTTCTTTTAAAATACTTTCTTCAACAATTTTATTTTGTTTAAATTTTCCTAAAAGAAATTTAAAGCACATCGACATACTTTATATTATTTAAAATATAAAAATAAATATTAATCATTTTTTATATATCATATAATATATAATAAAGCTATTATTATATATAGTTCTTTGTTTTTTCTCCAATAATAACTGGGTCTATTTTAAATAATAGTTCTTTGATAAACCCAATAAATATCTTATTTTGTTCATTTTTTTCATAAGACATTACAAGAGTACATACACCATCTTGTTCTCCATCAATTTCATCAATCATATTAATTGCATACTTGATATACCATTCTTTGAGAAGAATATAATGAATATCAGCCAAGTCATTATACTTGCAGTTTTTAAATTTATTTAAATAATCTTTTATTTTACCATAATGCTGTATCTCCTTAATAAGAGATACAGGAGGTATGCAAATATATTTTGCACATTCGCGAAGAATATCATAGGGTAAAGCGTCAATCATCTCTGAACGATTCATCATAATGGATGTCATTATGTTATTTATATTAAATTACAAATTATTTATCAATTTTCAATTAAAATAGAACAATTATTAATTTAAAAGCATCTAATAATTCTAAAAAAGTATATACAAAAAAAGGAGGGACAAATCAAGTAGTTCTTGTGGATCAAATAAATACGATATATGTTATAATGAAAATAATGAAATAGCTACAAATAGAGGTAATTGTGGGTGTAGATGAATTCTGATAAAATTACTTTAAATATGTCATTTTTATTATTTTATCTTTAATATCTTTAATATCAAAACCATTTAATATTCCACCAAGAACAACTCGACCTTGACCGAAATATAAATCCTTCATATATTATATAAAGATAAAATTAATATCCGCCTCTTAAACGTAAAACCAAATGTAGAGTGGATTCTTTTTGAATATTGTAATCTGTCAATGTTCTACCTTCTTCAAGTTGTTTTCCCGCAAAAATTAAACGTTGTTGATCAGGTGGGATACCTTCTTTATCTTGAATTTTACTTTTAATCATATCAATAGTGTCAGAAGATTCTACGTCTAGTGTAATTGTTTTACCAGTTAATGTCTTAACAAAAATTTGCATATCTATTTATTTATATATAATGATATATTTTTTATATAATTATAATGGATGAAATTAATAAGTTATTTGATAACATGCTTGTAACGCGACCATGTAATATATGTAAATTACCAAATAATAATAAAAATAAAAACATATGTATTAGTTGTATAAAAATATTAACCCCACATTTTGCAAATTGCAATTGTATATATTGTAAATAATTTTATATTAATAATTTTTTATTTGATAATTCACTTGGATTCCAAGAAATATATACGATATTATTATTGGGGGCTGGTAGTATTTGAACAAATAATCCATTTTTTCTCAATGCTTCAACTACATAATCAATACAGTCCGATATTTTATAAAGAGGTTTACCATATATATAATATGGTATTTCATAAAATATATTCATTCCACCAATTGTAGCAGTATTTTTTATTTTTATATGACATGTTTCAATAATTTTATCAAAAGTAATATATTTAGCGCTATTTTTCTTTTCCTTTAAAGAATATAATTCGGATAAAGAAATTCTTGGAGGCATTTTTAATAAATATATATAATTTATTTAAATCTTTTTAACTTTAAATCCATACACAGAGATATAGACATAAACAACAATGCCCTATTACAAAAATCGCAATACATTATGCTTTCATACTTTTAAACATTTGGTTAAGATAATTGTTTAATTGAACTATCTTCAAGTTCATAGAATGGCACCATTTTATTATGATCCTCTTCAAAATTTACTAATTTAGTAGCCTTAGTTTTTTTTAAACCTTTATTAAATATACCATTGATAATGTCGTCATTTATAGCATAATTAAAATATTTAATATCACCCATTTTAAGTACATTTTCTTCTGCTAATTGCCTGGTATCAAAAAATTGGCTTACAATAGCAGTATTAGTACTATCAGCAGATATAACATCTATTAGATTAGGATTAATATATAATGGCGATTTATTGTCTTTTTGAGTTGCCGCACGGGGTTCTTCATCATTATATTTAGTTTCAACTTTATCTTCAAATACTAACATACCGTTTAAATATATTTTACACATAGAAAAATTCACCGATAGAATATTTGCACTATCAGCTATTTCTTTAATAATAATAGTAATCATAAACCATTTACTATCAAATGGTATATCCCATATACCTAATAAATTTTTATTCTTTTCTTCCCAGCTAGAATTTGCACGAAGTAAACTACATTTCCCATTACCATAATCGGTACCTCGTTGATAAGAATCAGGTGATAATATATTATTATAATCAAAAGCTAATTTAGAACCATTGTGATTAATACGTATTAAAGGATTTTTTGTTAATATTGTTGGAATTACAGTTTCATCAACTGTTCTTGCGGAACAATTATAATTATTAACATTATAATAAAAATGTTTTTCACCTTTTAGTAATAAGGCTATATCTTTTCTATCTTTATTATATGTATCTAATTTTTGTTTATCGACATATAACCAAAAGTTATAAGAATACTCAGCCCCCCCTGCTTGATTCATAGAAGGTTTAATTGGTAAATATGAATTATGAGATTTGTTAGAAGTATTATATTTCCATTCTTTATTTGTATTAAAATCAAAAACACCTTCTACAATATTGACTTCTTTCTTAATATCATTTTCACCATTAAACATATTATGTAATTCAATTAAATATATATTATAAGCGACATATCCCATTAATAATAATACAATTAATGAAATTATAATTTGTTGTACGGGGCTACCTTCCATTATTAGTTACTATCTATTTAAAATATGGAAATAAAAAATATAAAATGTTCATTTAACTTTGCAATTATACATCTGCTGCTTTTAATTTATACACAGGGTTTCTCAATCCATAAGCACCAACACCAAGAGATGCTAGTATACCATTTATAGGACCTTTATGGTATTCTTTATACATATCATTTTTATTTAAGTCATAATTAAAAACGGTAAACTTACTTAATAATCCTGAAAATCCGAATGGACCAGGGTCTCCAGAATCTGTACCACCTACTATTAAAGTCCCTTCACAATTAAGATTTAATTTATCTAATCTTAAATTTCCTTCCAATCCCGAATTTCTATCCAAGGTTTCATAAAAGTTACCATCTAAATATGATGTTATTGAACCACCACCTATATCATTTATCACGAAACCTACATGTACCCATCTTTGTATTGGTACATAATCAATAGTAAAACCTGTTGTAAAGGACGATCCATTTACCTGACAAGATCTAAAATCTTTAAGACCACTTGAAGAATTATAATTTTTATTTTTTAATGAAGAGCTGCAAAGAATCTCGTCGTCTGATTTTAGAGCAAATCTTATATGTAAACTATTTTTGTTATTGTCTAACATAATATAAGGGCTTGCATGTTGTGGAATTTTATTATCTTTTTCATTATCACTAATATGTGCTACATGCCTGTATTGTCCAGAATTATTATTTATATTAAATATATATATCCAGAAACAATATGATCTCTTATTGCCATTACCATTTACTAATTTTTGGGTGAATGGTAGTTCTGTTAATTGATTGCAAAATAATGGTACATCCGAACCAGGGATCAATATTTTTTGCTGATTTAAAACTGTATCAGTTACAATATTATAAATAATATAGCCTACAATCGATGCAATAACAAGTAGAATAATAGCCAAAAAAAGTACACTTGTATTATCACTTAGAGTTTCCACAATAGCATCTTTCGTTTCTTGGACAGATATATTACTAACAGCATTAGTTACGGAAGTTGCTGCCGAACTAACAGCCGAACCTGTATTTTTCACTAATTTATTTTCAGTTACTACATCGCTCGCACTTGAAAATGCTGATGAAACACTATCCTCAACATTATCTAAAACTACTTTGTCGTTTGTATTTTTTGGCTGTACGTCTCCCATATTTTTATTTTAATTATCTAATTAAAGGAAATAAATTTTCTGTTACATAAATTTATATGATAATTTGATATTTGATAGTGTGGGAAATTACTAGAATTATATGTGGCTTTAATATTTTTTTTTTGTAAGGACAAATAGCTTAATATCTTTGTAAAACTCCCCATACATGATATTGTACCCTTTTTATATTCAAATAATGATAAATAATAAATATATGAAGTAAATATGTTAATACATGCATCAATATTATTTTTAAACATATAATAATCATAATAACACATCATCTCCATGAAATTCTTATAATATTCGTTCTTTTTCTTATGAGTTCCTTTTCTATTTTCTAAATCTTTTATTAAGTTTTCATGAAATTTCAGTGGTATCATCCACGAATCCTTGCTAACAATTTTTTCTATTTTATCTCTATCAAAATAATTACTATATAAAAAACTTATATCCGTATAATCTTCTACGATTAACTGATGCAAAACATCTTTTGGATTTTAAATATCATTAAATAACTTTTCTAAATTAAAATTTAATTTTTTATATATTTTATATATATTTTTTATTTTTTTTTTTTTCAGTAATGTTTTAATATCATTATAGCTAGGATTATCCAAACTATATATTTTACATGCTTTTTTAATTTCACCTATTTTCTTTATAATATCATTATTAGTAATACAAATTATAGGGATATTCTTGAGTTTACTTTCATTCAATAACTTTAATAAACAAACATTTATTGTTTTATCAGCGATAAATATACAATCGAAATTATCAATTATTATAACCTTATTTCTAATATTATTTGTTAGAAGTTGCATTAGTGAAGAAGTTGTTGTTTTATGTATTATATCCTTCATTTGAAACGATGTGTAGCAATTATTATTATCTATTGTTGTTATATCATAATTTAAATAATTGCAAATAGCATTAATTGTAAATGTTTTACCGATACAAGTTGTTCCAGATACTAATACACAGCTTTCTGCTGATATTTTTTTATCATAATTAAAATTTTTTAACCATAATAATATTTCTTTATATTTTTTATGATTACCGCAAAAACCGTCTATTAATTTGTTCATATATATATTAACTCTATCATTAATACTGTTAAATATAAAACAAGAGCAAGTAATGGTAAAAGTAACATGACAGGTATTATAGTTGTTTCATTATCTATTTTATAACCAAAATTTTTCATATTACCATCATCATCGAACATAATATACGGTTGTGTTATAAATATTATAGAAACAATTATTAAATATATCACAAGTGTTATAATTCTTCTAGAAAACATTCTTTATCTATTATTTTAATAAGGAAAGAAAAAAATGAATTTGAATATATTATTATTCTTAGTTATTATTTTAATAATAATATTGCTTAATATTCAATGCAATAAAGAGTATTTTAAAACAGGGAATGCTTTGATAAGTGATAATCAATTAAATGTTGCAACTTCCTTATTAGTTTCAACTAATAGTATGGCAGATTTAATTGATAATATTAAATTGACTAATAAAATAAGCGGTGATATTATCGGTATCGATAAACAATTAACCATAATAATAGACCCATATATAAATTACTATGTTTTGAATAATAAAGTTGAATCTGAAAAATATAAACCTGGTATATTCGTATGTTTAAGCACTATTAGATTGGGTATATCTAAATGTATATGGGATCTGCGAAGAAAAGCATTGGCATATGTTTCTATGACAGATTACCTATTTATCCAAGCTTTTCTCAAAGCATATAGACAAGATATATCTAAAATCACGTTAATTAAAATCAGTACTGACGATTTAAAAAGCGGTTTTGTAAAGTTTGATTATTTATTTACTTATGTTGTTATCGATAGTAATTATATGAGTTTTTTAAAAGAACAAAAATATTTTATAAATGGTTTTGATGATGTTGATATTCATAGAATTAAACCATTTTATCCTTTTATTAATGAATATTATGGGAATATCAGAGAACTTTTTAATAAGAATCTAAATGACCGCAAATACGACGTATATTTAAGTAATAAACAAACTTTAATACCTACTATGTCATTGGATATAGTAAAATCTGTTGAAAATTTCATTACACGACTTAAAATGCCAGACGATTATCTAGAAGCCGTCGATAAGAATTATGATAAAGACAATAATGTTGGTAATTATGGATGTTATGGAAATGATAAAGTAACAAATAAATTTGAATGCGATTCTTTTTATAAATATGACGGTAATATTAAAGATTATTATAGCAAATGGGATAAAAAATGTTCTCAAAATGAAGAATGTCCTTATTATAAAGCTAATAAAAATTATCCAAATGATAGAGGAGGTTGTAATGATGGTTTTTGCGAACTACCAGTGGGTGTTAAACGTGTAGGTTTCAAGAAATATATTGACACTGATGTAAATAGACCTCTTTGTTACAATTGTAGTGATACAACGAATTATGATTGTTGTGCAAATATTGAAGATAAAAATGGTAATACAGATTATGTTTTTGAAAATGATTTTAGCGATAGAAATAAAAATAAATTAAACACAATAATTTCCTTATTAAATTATAGAGAGTCATAATAATTATGAATAATAATTACATAACATGTTCATTTAATTTGATATCAATTATAATAGTAATTATAATGTATTTTATTGTAATTCAGAAATATATAAATAGTGATAAAACTGTTGAAAATTTTAATATGAACGAATCTAACATTAGACACAATAATTTATTTAAATATAAGCCTTCTAATGTTAGAATTATGTATAATAATACTGGTGAATTACCATGGAATAGACATATTATTAATTCAAGTATTCCATACGATATTGATATTAAACCAGAAGCACAAAATGTTTATTATTATGAATTTGATAACAAAACATATACGGAAAATTTGAAGAAAGTATTTAAAAACAATTGCGAGGAGATAATAATAGCTGTTGAAGGAAATGAATGGACCAACTGGATTAATCCAAAAACATTAGATGATGAAATTATGAAAAGTAAGCTAGTATTCAATTACAATAAAATACTGGATATTATAAAAACTTCATTAAACGAGGACAGTACAATGGATTTACCTGGATACGATGAAAAAAGAGATATTCAAGTTGTACATGATATTATGTTGAGATACAGAACCAATATCAAAAACAGCAATTATTTTATGTTTGATATTGATACGATATTATATCGTTCAGGAAAGTTTCAAGGAAAACATGTTAAATTAGTAGCAGTATCAAATGGATATACCGTTAATATAATTATGGTAAAGGTAATTGGTGTTATATCAGAAGATAAAATTGTATTACACCCATATCGCGGATATGATATAATGAATAAAAATGATTTCAACCAATATGTACCTATGAAATATGGTACTGTTGATAGTGATGTTAAAAATAGCCAAGAAAATACTTTTGAAGTCAACGATGATTATATGAATAGCGAAATAGAAAATTTATTATACAAAAAATTATTAGAAGAGAATATACCAGAAGATATTGATGTCAGTAATAATAATTATATAGCACAGCCAGGAGAAATTATTGAGAGAGATAGATGTAATTTTTAGTTATATTATATAAATAATCTGGAATAAAGTTATAATTAGTATATACAGGTATATATTGATAAGGTAATAAAGTATAGTAATTTAATGAGTTCATATTATTATAGTGTTTTATTTATTTATATATTAAAAAGATAACATTATTTAAAATATTTAATATTTTTTATAAATGTAGTAATAAATTATGTACTGAAATACTAGAGTAATATTATAATGAATGAAATTGATTTATCGAGTCATATTAAATCTTCAAAATCAAGTAAAAATAAAAAAATAAAAATTATACAAGCAAGTATAAAAAGAAAATTATTATCGGATAAAACATCTTTATTAAAAAAAACTGTTTTTTTACCAGAATTATTTAAATCAGATAAAAATAGCAGTGTTAGTAAGGTTCAAACGTTTCTTAAAAGTACTCTTTTAATCAATCGTTTTACATTAGATATGAGAAATTATTATTATAATTATATTCTAAAAAAATTAAAAAATATAAAACATAACGAATGTTTGGAAGAAAAAAGATATGATGAAAATGATGGATTTACAATTAGAAATATTATTAATTTAGAAAAAAAAATAGGAACGGAAAGTTTTAATGGGAGTATTTATAAAACTGCAATTAAAAATGTTTTTGGTACATTTCCCATAGCTACAAAATTAATGGAAAATAATGATAATAATAACACGGAAATAAGATTGATGGAATATATAACAAAAGAATTAATAGTAAAAAATAAATCTAAACATTTTTTATTAACGTATAAAAAATGTGTATGTGACATAGTTGATTATCCGAATGAAAGGAAACTTATTGTGATAAATGAAATAGCAAATGGAGATTTAAATAGTTTGATAGATAATCCTAAAAATGCAAAAAATAGAGATTTATTATTTAATATAATGTTTCAATGTTTTATATCTGTTGGTACATTTCATAATTCTATCAATTATATTCACCAAGATATACATGCAGGTAATTTTTTATGGCACATGAATAATGTTCGTGGATATTATCATTACATTTTTAATGGCAGTAATTTTTATCTTAAATCATGTAAATACAATGTTATGTTATATGACTTTGGTTACGCCAATATAATTAGATCAAAAAGAAGTATTTTGAAAATATTATCAGATTATACGGAAATAATTTTAGTCTTTTTAAAAAATGAGTTTGAAGACGATGATGAAAATATCTCTCCTCCTAGTGCTGATATTTTAGCCGAATTATATATATTGATTGAAGTATTGATGGTTGAATATAAATTAATTTCCTATAAATATAATGCGACATCTTCTTCACCTAATTCTAAATCTATATCATATCAAAAAGTATATTTTGATTATATATTAAATAATATCTTAATTCCATATTCTAAGAATAATTTATTGATAACAGAGAAGCCCGTAAATATTATTAATAAAAAGCCATATTATATAGATATTGAATAGTATTATTACTAATTTAAAAATGAGTACATAATTTTATTTTTCTATGATTTTTATAAACATTTAGATTTTCAATAGATTTTATAAATTATGTACTCGTTTTTTTCACATATAAAGATGTATCTTATTTTTATATTATATAATGAAAATAATAGACTGCTTTATATTTTATAATGAATATAATATCTTATTGTTACGCTTTAAAGAACTTTATGATATTGTTGATCAATTTGTAATAGTCGAAGCTACATCAACTTTTGCAGGTAATAAAAAAGAATTAAACTTTAAAAATAATTTACATTTATATGAAAAATTTCTAGATAAAGTAACATACATTATTGTTAATGATATGCCGAATAATGATAATGCATGGGATAATGAAAATTATCAAAGAGCTTGTATAGATAAAGGTATTAATAAATTAGAACTAGATAATAAAGATATCATTATGATTAACGATTGTGATGAAATACCAAATAAAAAAATGTTAGAAAATATTAAAAATAATAAAATTGTAATAAATGAAGAATATATATATGGATTAGATATGGATTTTTATTATTATAACTTTACATGTAAACAAGATATACAATGGGTAAAAGGTAAAATATTAACATTATCTAAGTATAATACTTCATTAATGAAGGAAGAAAAAAAACTAATTGAACATATTAGATGTACTCATGATAAATTAATACAAAATGGTGGATGGCATCTTTCGTTTTTTGGTAATACAGATTTTATAATTAATAAAATCAAAAACTTTGCTCATCAAGAACATAATAATGATGCTTGTATAAATGATATTGAAAATAATGTTAAAAATAATAAATGCATTTTTGATAATAGAAAACTAAAAAAAATAAATATCAAAGATAACAATAATTTACCTGAAAACTATAAAATTATGATTTAAGGATTTTCTAATTAAAATATATTTATAAGAATGTCAATTGTTAAAAGATATATTAACTTATGTGATAAAGATGTTAAATTTACAGCATTAGGATTAATATGTGGTTGTACTGGATCATATTTTAGTGTTTATGCGAGCGAACATACCAGTAGAATAATGCAAGGAGATTTTTCAAATGAAAGGCTACTTAATTTATTATACGCCAATATACTCGCTATGATAACAACATCCATAAGAGGTACATGTTTTGCATATTCACAAAAATGTATGAATGTCAGATTAAAGAAAATTATATATAATAAACTAATAAATCAAAAAAGTAAATATTATCAAATAACACCTGTAAGCACTTTATTAGAATATATTAATAACGATGTTAGAACAGTATCTGAACTAATATCCTTAAATATAAATGTAATGTCACGTTCATCTATACATGTTATAGCTACTATATGGTTATTAACAAATATATCATGGAAATTAACAGGGATAGCATGTGTTCTTATACCAATGAATCTATTAATTTCAAATATATACGAAAAATTAGACAAATATTATATGAATGGTATAGATGATTTAAATAAAGAAATTAATGCATATTCGCATGAAACATTATCACATGTATCTGTAATAAAGACATATGCGAATGAAGATAATTGCAATACAAATTTTTATACATTACATGAAAAAGTAAAGAAATACGATAAGAAAAATTCATTATTATATGGAATCAATTTGTTATTTATTAGTAATATACCAACATTTACAACAATAGCGATAATATTGGCAGCACGCTATTTAAATACAATGAATGGTCTAATAACATTTATATTACATAACCAGAGTTTATATGAGAATGTTAAAGCGATTATTCACTTCAAAAATGAGTTTATAAAATGTAGAGAACCCTATAAACGCATAATAGACATGTTAGATTCAGATGAATTAAAAGGTGGGTATTATATACCATTAAAGAATGATATTGAAGGAACTATTTCATTTAACAATATTAAATTTAAATATGAAAAATCTGATACATATATTTTAGATAATTTTAATTTTAAGATAAATAGTGGTGATAAAATTGCAATAATTGGAGAATCTGGTTCGGGAAAAAGTACATTAGTTAAAACATTAACAGGAATATTATCGCCTCAATCAGGTAAAATATTAGTCGATGATGTTAATATAGAAACATATGACAATAAGTGGATTAAAAGTAAAATAGGTTATGTAGCACAAGATAGTATATTATTTAGTGATACAATTGCTAATAATATTGCTTATGGTTATGATAATGCGACATATGAAGAAATTGAATATGCTGCTAAACAAGCTAATGCACATGATTTTATTATGAGATTACCTGAAAAATATGCCACTAAAATAGATGGAACCGAATTAAGTTCATTGTCAGGAGGGCAAAAGCAAAGAATATCAATTGCACGGGCATTAATACGTAAACCGAAAATAATAATATTCGACGAGGCTACATCCGCATTAGATCCAAAATGCGAAGAAATAGTACAAAATACAATAAGAGATTGTTTAAATAATAAGAATATAACAATAATTATAATAGCACATCGTAAATCTGCTCTTGAATTAGCAGATAAAGTATATAAAATTGAAAATTCAGAATTAATACTAACATAAAATTATATCTATGGTTTAAATAAGATGAAAATAAGTTTTATAAATAAATTACCAAAAAAAAACAATATTATAAATATATCATCACATGAAGAGAAAGGTAGTATTAAAATAGTATCTTCATTTGATATTATAAAATTATCAAAAAGCATAAATACAATAATAAATTACAATACAAATATGAATAAAGAAGTAATATTCAATTTAAGCAAATTAAATAAATATAAAGTAGAAGCATTTGTATATAAAATAGTTCAAGGTCTGTATTCTTTTAATAAATATAAAAAGGATGTAATTAAAAGAAATATATATATATACGCACCACATTATAAGTCAGAACATAATAAAATAATTAGTTTAGTAAAATCAGCAAATATTACAAGAGATTTAATAAACGAACCTGCTAATAAAATAACACCTGATAAATTTTCAAGATATGTTAAAATGTATTTCAAAAAGAGTAAAAGAGTTAATATTAAAATATTAAACGATAAAGATATTAAAAGATTGGGACTAAATTTAATACATGCTGTTGGTGGATATTCTCATAACAAACCGAGAGTTGTTATTTTAGATTATAAACCAGCTAAATTTAAAAAGACAATATGTTTGGCTGGAAAGGGGGTTACAATAGATACTGGTGGATACTCTGTTAAAAACATTAAAGGTATGAATAATATGCATATGGATAAAGAAGGTGCTTGTATTAGTATAGGTATTTTTGATAATTTAGTTAAACAAAATAGTAAAAAAAGAATAATATGTCTATGTCCTTTGGTTGAAAATATAGTATCAAATGCATCTTCAAAACCGAAAGATATTGTCACAGCATATAATGGGCAAACTGTTGAGATTGTTAATGTTGATGCCGAGGGTAGATTAATATTAGCAGATACCTTAGCATATATATGTAAAAATTATAATCCCGATTATATATTTGATATAGCAACTTTAACATCAGCAAGCGACGTGTATTGTAATAGTAGTTTTTCTTATTTTACCACAAATGATAAAATATCTAGCATTGCTTCAAAAAAGTGTTTAGAAATTGGTGAAAAAATAATAAGAATACCTCCATGGGTTGAATACATGGAATATATTAAATCTAATATTGCTGATGTAAAAAATAGTGGATATAAATGTAAAAAAAGTGACGATTTAATGGCAAGTTTATTCCTTATGAATTTTATAGATAAAAAATATCAAAAGAATTGGATACATTTTGATATTAGAATGATGAGTGAAAATAATGAATTAAATATAGCAGAAGGTTTTGGGACAATATTAAAGATAATTAATAATATTTAAGCTACTTTTTGCTTTTGCCATTCTTGTGCAATTTTAGAGAATCTTTCTTTTGCATCTAATTCGGGATATTCATCTTTAATTTTTGTCTGCATATCTTTTACATATTGTTGGTATGGATTAAGAGCTTTTTTTGGTAGATCAACATTATCTTTTTTAGTTTTTTTCTTTAAATCATTTAAAATTTCTTTGAATAGATTTTTACAATAAGTTTCAATATCTTTTTTGGTTTCAATAGTATCGGGCATATCCACAATACGTTGTTTAAAAAGAGTTGCGATAGTAGTTTTATCAGTCATTTTAATAATAATAATAATATTAATGTTATCAATTTTTTATTTATATAAGGTATTCTTATAATTAATATAATAAAATGAAAAATGTAGGTATTAATATACACTCTGGTTTGGGTAACCAGATGTTTATGATATTTAACATGTTATCATATTATATTGATTATTGTGACGATTATACAATATATTACGATACAACAAAATTTAAAACCGAAAGATATTATTGGGATAATATTTTTGATAAAATAAAAAATAAAGTTAGTGATACATGTGATATAGTAAAAAAATATGAAGAACCTGAATTTAAATATAATAATATACCCGAATATGATGAAGATGTAGTATTGCAAGGTTTTTTTCAAAGCGATAAATATTTCAAACATAATATAAATAAAATTAAAGGAATTTTAGACATTGATAAGAAAATATTAGATGTTAAAACAGAATATCCTGAATATTTTAATAGAAAAACTATTGCTATACATTTTCGTATAGGTAATTATTATAATTTACAAAATATGCATCCTATAAAACCTATTGAGTATTATTTAAATGCTCTAAAAGAACTAACAAATAAAGACATTATGTTAGAAGATTATAATATATTAATATTTTGCCAAGAAATTGATAATAAAGTAGTAAATGAATATATAAAGTTTATTGATATAAATTATCCAAAAATGCATTATAAAAAAGTAGCTGATAATATTCCTGATTGGAAACAATTACTATTGATGTCATCGTGTGATAATTTTATAATAGCAAATAGTACATTTTCATGGATGGGTGCATATTTGGCTAAAAAAGGAACATTAGTAGTTGCTCCTACTAAATGGTTTGGACCATATTATAAAAATAATAAATTAGAAGATTTGAGACCAGATAATTGGATATTGGTTAATGATTAAGATAACATTTTGTAAATATGAGCTATTTCTTCATGATAAGATAGTGTAGGAGTTTCTAAAATAATAATGGGTTTGTATTTTTTTAAAGATGATATGAAATTATTAATTTTATCATTTTGTATCATACCATTTAACATAAATGCGTGTCTATCTTTTTTATCACCTTTATTAACAAGACTGTTATTAAGATGAATTAATATAACATTTTTTGCATTATTTTTACTAAATAAGATTTTGAAAGCTTCATCTAATTCGTAACCAAGAGCCCAAGTATGAGCGGTATCAAAGCACATACCCAGGTATTTTTGTTTTTCTTTTGAGAAACTATTATGAAAATCAACAAAATCATTGAGATCAGTTAATAATTCTGTTCCTTGTCCTGCTGGTGTTTCAATTATTAATTTAGTGTTTAGTTTTTTATTTATCATACTATCCAGAATAAACTCAATAGATTTTTTCATATTATCAAGACCCTCTTTATATGACTGTTTTACAAACTTACCAACATGTAATACGACTCCTTCTGAACCAATTAGGTCGGCAATAGTTAGCTCATGTAAAATTAATTTTAACCAGTAACACTCTTCAATAGGGAGAGTCCTTTTATTTATTTTTAATTCACTTGCAATATTAATTACATATGGTGAATGAATAATTAATTTAAAATAGTTATCTTTGAGATAATTTTTTATATCCGATGAGATACTCAAATAATTATCAATATTAACTAATGATGTACTTCTAGGATTAGATACGAATATTTGTAAACTATTACCTCCTGCATTTTTAATTTTTTCCATTGTTTTTATAATAGTTTTTTCGCGACTAATATGTGCTCCAACATAATAAAGAGTCATTATATACTATTATAAATAAATAAAATCAATTTTTATATAAAAAATGATAAGTATCTATTATTAGTATAGTATAGATAATTATAATTATAATGATAGGTATAGAAATCATAAATAAAACAGAATTATTTGCAAAAGAAATAATGGATACATATGATGATTCGCATAATTTTAGTCATGCATTGAGAGTTAAGTGTTTAGCAACAAAGATAGCAGTATCAGAAAAATTAAATGATTCTGAAATATTTGAAGTTATATTAGCTTCTTTGGTACATGATATTGGAGAACATAAATATAGAGGTAAAGAGACACAAGAAGAAAAATTGAAGAATTTTTTTGAAAAGATTCTAGATACACATATTACTGATAAAATAGTATATTTAGCATGTAATGTTAGCTTATCGAAAGAAGTTGAAATGAATAATGCAAATACGAAGAACATATGTTATAATTTAAATAAACAACTTAATTGTATTAGAGATGCTGATAGAATAGAATCACTTGGATCAATGGGAATATCCAGATATTTTACATACGGTATTGAAAAAAGAAAAAATAAAATAGATGTAATAATTAAAAATATTGAGTGGCGTACAGAAATATTAATTAAAAATATTCGAACAGAAATGGGGAAAAAAATAAGTCAAGATAAATATGCCATAATTAAATTATTTATAGATGATTATAATAATACTATACACAATTATCATAACTATTAGTGAAATTTTGTGTAGATATAGAAAAAGGACCTTTTTTGCATTCTCCTAGGTATGAGAAATTATCATTATCATTACCATTACCATTACCATTACATTGTTTATAATTAGAATTAGTTTTGGCTTTGGATTGATAATTAAATAATCCACCGGATAACATACTATTTTTATAAGTGTTAGATAAGTCATATTGATTTACCCAATCACCTTCGTTATATAAAGGTCTTTTATATAAGCAACTCTTTTTATTAACAGAAAAGCCTTTATTTAATTCGCTTTCATTAGTTTTAATATTATAAATATCATTATGATAGTTATTATTAAATTCACATATTTCCATTTGTATTTTATCAGAAAAGTTTCTATTTTGGTTTTTTGTATATTCTTTTGATAATTTTGACATATTATCACATGATTGTTTAGTACTAATATCACTCATATTATAGTTTTTATCGTAGTCTAGTAAATAATAACTATTCATAATTCTACTATTAACTAAATAAAAAATAATAATTAAATAGAATGATATATAATTTAACTAAATTAAACAAAATAAATATCAATAAAATATTAATTGAAAATAATAATGTAATTGTATTATATCATTCTAATACATGTGGATATTGTATAGATTTAATGCCATTTTGGAAAAGAGTAACTAAAAAATATATTAAAGACAATAATGTAATAATAATTAACGCTGAAGCAAATGATATAAAATATTTGCGCGTTAAATTTAAGAAACACATAATTGGATATCCAACAATTATGAAATATAGTAATGGAAAAATGATAAGTGAATATGATGCAGAAAAAAAAGCAAGAAAACTCAATATTTTTTTAAAAAAAATAATTTAAGGATTACATATAATATTATTAGTATTAAGAATGACAGAATCTTCTTCAATAGTGGACGATGTAATTAATGAAGAGCGGATAGAGCCTACAACGGAAGAATTAGATACTTTTAAGAATTTAGTTAATGATTGGTTTAAATATGATGACCAGATAAGAAAATTACAAACGGCTATAAAAGAAAGAAAGAATTATCAAAGGGTATTAAATGGAAAAATAGAACAATTTATGTTTAATTACAAATATAATGATTTAAATACACAACATGGTCGTATAAAAACAAATATAAAAGAATGTAAAGTGCCTATTAAAATGAATGATATTAAAACAAAAATAATGCAATATAATAATTTATCAGGAGAAGATTTACTCAAACAGATTTTTGAAGAAGATAGAAAAACAGTTGTAAAAAAGAATATTAAAAGAATTATACCAAAAGTATCATTAACCTTATAATAATTTACATAAATATACAATCATATGAGTTTTTTTCACGAATTCTACTTCTAAATTCATCATATTCATAAGAAGTAGAATAATATGCTTTTCTAATATTATTTTTAATAATTATATCTTGACAATTTGAGCAAGGTCTAGAATATTTCAAAGGAATATTAAGACGCTGAGGGCCTATTCTAACAACATATATATCGCAATCGCTAAGGATATATTTTTGTTTTTTTTTAATTCTTGAAATAGCAGCAACTTCAGCATGAATGCTAAAATCTCCCACATAATAATTATACCCAGATGCTATAATTTTATCCCTATAAACTATAATTGCTCCGTGTTTATGTGGATACATAGGTGATTTTTCAGCAGTTTTTGCAGCAATTCTAAGATATTCTTTTTGTTTATTATTTGAAAGACGAGGAGTTATATTATCATTACATTCAAAATATTTAGAAGTAAATACACCCAATCGTTTTTCGTCAAAACTTTCAGTATTTTCTCTATATTTTTGTCTATTAGTCCTCAACGTAGAGGACGGTATAGTCAGTGCATTCATAACATCTACCATTTTATATATTTGAAAATATTTCAATATCTTATAATTAAATTAATAATAAAATAAATCAATTTTTTATTTTTCTCCCACCTTTTTTTTATCAAGAAAAGATTCATTTGTATTAAATGAAGGATATAGTACATGTACAACTCTATTACACGAACTCATAGTTCACATAGTATATTTTCTTGGAGTTAAATTACTTTTTCCTTTGCTTTTATTAGTTGTTAAAACTTCTTTATTAGAACTACTATTGCTTTTATTAGTGGTTTTAACTACTACTTTATTAGAACTACTTTTGCTATTGGGGGTTTTTTTGATATTGGATGTGCTATTGCTTTTATTAGAACTACTTAGTTTTATATCAGATAGAGAAATGGGATTACTTTTATTAGTATAGTAAAATTTAATATCTGCAAAATCTCTTATATTGATGGGTTTAGGTGAAGTATTATCTCTTTTCTTAAATACATGATAATGTTTATTATATACGAATGAAACAATTTTACTATATCTATCATATTTTTTAATTGTTACATCGTTATAAATGCTTTTTTCACCAGAATCATATTTTACTACTATAATATAACTTGTTTATGTATTTATATCACTATTGCTAACACTTTTGCCTTTTTGTATTTTTGATATATCCTTTTCGCGTTGGACTATTCCATGTATGCGCCTTTTTCTAAATATACTTAAAAATCTTTTAGGAAAAAAATCACCTATCTTTATCATATATATTCTAATTAATGTATATTTTTTTTATAATGATGGCAATTCATGATCATAACATAAATTATGAACATTCAAAGAGTCAAATCTACCAACACGTTGTGCTCTACCAATAGCTTGTTGTTTATCTATATCCATAGAATGTAATATAATAACATCAGTTGCACAACTAATATCTATACCTGAACCCGCATATTGTGTAGTTAATAATATGACTTTAACTTTACCAGATTTGAAATCATTTAATACTTTCATCATATGCGAAGTATGACCTTTCAACAAAGAGTGTGTTATATTATGTCTATCAAGTTCATGAATTATTTTTGTAAATGAATCAACCCTACTAAATACAATAAATTTTCCATTTCTATTATTTTTGATCAATTCCAATAAGGTTTCTTCCTTATTTAGTAGTCCTTTGCCAAGTAAATCATATTTACTAGAATTTATTATTTCATTTTTTTCTTCTTTTTTATTAGATACAATTGCAGTTAAATTTTCTGTACTTTTAATTTCACATCTACATTCTGGACATCTATTATTTGTAATACTAGTATTATTTAGATATTGCATTAAGCATGAACCACAAAATATATGAGTACAATCAAGCAAAATTGGATTTTTGATATTATCAAGGCAAATAGAACAAGTCTTATTTTTTATTTCTGTAATTCTTTCTGTCAAATCTTTAAGTTTTTCTGCTAAAATTTTCAGTTCATTATCTATATTTTTTATTTTATTTGCTTTTTGTTCATTTGATATATCAAGATCCAATACAAAATCGCGTTCTTTTTGTTTATTATAAATTGATTTATTCATATCAGCACATATCAATTTTGCAATACCTTCTTCGGTATCATTTTTCCCACCCAATTCCTTAATTGCACCAGAAATATCATTTGCGTTAATTTTTTCTAAAACACTTTGATTAATATAATTTTTAATTGCTTTTAAATACTTAGACATTTTACATAAATAATATTTTTCTACCATAGCAGGTATCTTAAAACTTTCCTTCACGAAATTTTTATCACATTTTACAAGTAAATAATCAATATACTCTTCTTTCAATATATCCTTAATATTATAGTATTGTGAATATGACGTTGAAGAGTATTTATCACAAATATTCATATAAGTTCCACTTATCAACCATATAAATAAATAATTAAAAATTTCTATTTTATTTATAATATCATGACATTCGTCAATTATAATACGCTTCCATCTATTTATAAATTTAGCTTTATAACTATTGTTATAGTAATCCAAAAATCGCGATAGCGTTGTATTTTTAATTAATACAACATCATATTTATTAAAATAATCAATTATTTCTCTTTCATTATTTAAATTATATTCTGGTAAATTCTTTTTGATATAGGTCAAACTATCAATTGCAATATAATTAAGAGTAGTATTATCTCTCAATGTTTTTTCCCATTGGACATAAACAGGACCACGGGGAACTATAATTAAAGTAGAACTAATCATTTCTTGAATATTAGGAGTTTTTTTATTATCAGATATTGCTGTAAAATAATTATAAGCCTTATTACTATGATAACTATTAACCATGACATTATTAACATGTATATTATTTAAAGGATTATGTGCAATTATAGATAATGCGGATAATGTTTTGCCATAACCTACAATATCACCAAGAATTCCAATATTAGTTGATATTTTAATATTGTCGTAATTCACATCATTTGAAGATGCAGGTAAATTTATATTATTTTTTTTTATTTTATAATTTATTGACCCAACATTTTCCATATGAATAGCTTTATAAAGACATGCAAGTTGATGTGGTTTTAAAATCTTATTAATTTTATCAGGTTGAGAAGAACGAGGTGAAAAAGAATCAATCTCAATATTATATATAATGTCGTTATCTGACATTTAAACTTATCTATTATTATGTAAGTATATTTTATATAGATTTTACACAAATATTTTATGAAAATGATATAAGAACTTATATAGATAAAACATATATTATGGACGACGAGAATAAAGTTACAGAAAATAAAAATAGTGAATTACCTAAATTGAAGAAAATTATATTTGCTCTCCCGGGAGATAATTTCAGTTCTAAATTTTTAATTGCATGGACAGCTACGATTAGTAAATTATGGGATATGCGAAAATATGATATTATGATATCTCCGTCAACTGGCTCATTTGTATCGTTTGTAAGAATGCATACATTAGGTTTAGATACTCTTCGCGGAGAAGATCAGAAACCATTTAATAATCAGGATTATGATGTATGGATTACAATTGATAGCGATATTGTATTTACACCCGAACAAGTTGTTGAGTTAATTGAATCAACAGAACAGCACCCTGTTGTAGCAGGTATGTATAGAATGTCTGATTTGACAAATTATGCTTTTGTAAAAGATTGGGATATAGAACATTTTAAGAAAAATGGTAGTTTTAAATTTTGCACACCTAATGAGATTGAAGAGTGGAAAAAAGAAACTGAATTTAAATACTATCCAGTTGTGTATTCTGGCATGGGATTTATGGCAATCAAAAAGGAGGTACTTGATAAAATGAAATACCCATATTTTGATTCGGAAGTTGAAGTTATTGAATGTGATGATGGTAAAATTATTAGAGATATATGTAGTGAAGATGTAGCTTTTTCAAAGAACATTAATAATGCTGGATATCAAATTATGATTAATACAAATATTCGCGTTGGACATATTAAACCTCTTATAATATAATATAATTTATTTTATTTCATATAATTAAATGGAAAATTTATCATTATATTTTGAAAAAATAAGTAATTATTATCCACTTATTGTACTTATAATATATCTAATATATTATATTTTTTCTAACTCCGTAATTACTCTAATAATATTGATAATTGGTGTATATATTGGATTTTATTTAAATAATTTTATCAAAGAAAAATTAGAATATTATAAAGGAATTATTTAGATTTTTTTTTATATGTTCTTCTTTTATATGTTTTCTTTATACCTCCTAATTTTTTATTTTCAGAAGAACTACTTGATGAAGATGATGTTGTATCGCTATTATAACCTTTTTTTTCTGCTAATATTTTTTTATCATAATTATTTGCTACATTGTTAGCATTTTCAGTTGCTTCTTTTTCAAGTCTTTCCATTTCTACTTTCTTGGATTGTTCTATTTTTTCCATTTCTTCTTTATTGGATTGTTCTATTCTTTCCATTTCTTCTTTATTGGATTGTTCTATTCTTTCCATTTCTTCTTTATTAGACTGTTCAAGAATTTCCATTTCCTTTCTTTTAGCTTCTGCAAGTCTATGGACTTCATCTCTTTGCATTTGTTCGCTTCTTTCAGCTTCATCTCTTTGTATTTGTTCGCTTCTTTCAGCTTCATTTCTTTGCGTTTGTTCGCTTATTTCAGCTTCATTTCTTTGCGTTTGTTCTCGTCTTTCAGCTTCATCTCTTTGTATTTGTTGGCTATCTACATGTTGTATTCTATCTTGTTCTATTTTACCATTATCATGATTTTTATTAGAAGCAGAATTCATAAATGGTAAATATGAATATTCTTGAACATTCTCAGGTGGTTTTTGTATAGTATTTAATTGATTATTAGGGGATATAATTGTTTCTTCTGGTTGTAAAGAGAAAAACCAATACATTGTTCCTCCAACAACTAACAAAATCACAAATATGGCAATACTTATCAATACCCATTTAAATTTACTCATGATATCTTCTCCTTCCTCTTCTTTTGTATCATCTGTCTTATCTTCGACTGTATCTTCTGTGCTTTCTTCTTCTGGCTCTATACCTAATATAATTTCATCTTCACTTTCTCTTTCCTGTTCTCTTGCTTCAAGTGCTTCTTTAATATTATCAATACTTGAATCGTCTGAAAAGTTCTCTTTTTTCAATGATGTTATAAATATGTCTATTATTCCAGTATCCTCTTTTTTTTCATTTTTAACAACATCATTGGCTTTATTTAATGAGTTAAGTAATCCATTGACTAACGTTATAGAAGGAGACATTTTTTATTTGAATAATTACTACTCTATAATAATATATTATTTAATTAGATAATATATATATTAAATGGAATTATTAAAACCCATTTATGTAAAAAAATGGTTAAATGAAACACAATATAAAACTTATGTTTTTGATACTAATAAGTTAAATGTATATAAATCTACATATATCATAATTAATGAATATATATTTCAAGATAATAATTATGATGATGCTCTCAATAAAATTGTATATTATATATTACAAAAAGAGAAAGATATTGAATTACCCTTTTATTTTTGGGATGAGAAAAATTTACTATATGATATAGAAGAAATTAAGTGGAAAGGATATGACATAAACCCATTTAAATCAAAAGATAGAAATTCGGAGACTTTAAAAGAACCTATAAATATATCAAACAAATATGAACTATTCAAAAAAACAGAAATTAATTTAGTATTTTATAGCGATTTTAAATATGATATAAAATATTATTTTGATAAATCAATAAAAATACCAGAGTTTACTAAAAAAGTTAAAGAAATAATTAAAAATGAAGAACCGCTAATTAATTTATATAATAAGGATATTAAATTTGCTAAATTATCATTAGAAGAATATAATGATGTCAGTTTTGAAATTAAATTAGACAATATAGAATCTTTATTGATATTATTTGATAAACTAGAAACCAATGAAAATATGCAAATTATACAATTAATAAATAATAATAATGCAATATACAAATTGTTTAAAGAACACACTTTTACAAATGAAAAGGAGCTTGCATTTATTTTTAACTTACTAAATACAAAGGATGAACTATTAAATATTTTTTATAAAGGAAAAACATCTAAAATATCTATATCAAATAAGAATGCTATTATTAATTTTAAATATCCCATAGATAATGGTAATAAATGGATTAATATTATTAGTGATAAAAATGATTTTATAGAATATATAAAAAAATATATTGATATCAAAACCGAATTTAAAGATAAAGATATTAATTTAAGAGTTAAGTTTATGATTGATAATATAGAATATCCAACTTTAATAAAAAAATTAGGAACATATTCTAATATATTTGAAGCTATAATATTTAAAAATGAAAAAAAAAGGAATAGTGGATATTATAGCTACAAAAGAGTTAATGATATATTGAATAATAAATTTGATGTTACTTCGTATATTAAATCTAGATTAATAGTCGGTATGTCAGAAGATGATATAGTAAAGGAATTAATACAATTTGGGTATACAAAAATAGAATCTGTTACATTGGTAAAACAAGAATTAAAGATTATTGGAGATATCGGATTTAATGACTTAGATAAAAATCCAAATATAATTGAGGGTACTTATATTGTTGTTAAAAAAAGCGGAAGTGGATTTGAAGTTGATATTAAAAATTGTAAATCATATTACGAATTAGATAATATTAAATTTTGGCTTACTAAAATAATAGAGCAAACAAGATATATTGATAAAAAACCTGTAATTAAAAAAAAGGATAAAACACCCGAACCACCCCCTAAAAAAACCTCTTCTTCTAAATCTTCTGATGATAATTTGATTGATGATGATATGGAGTTTGAAGACTTTTCTAAATTTCAAGGTGGTGTTAAAAATGTAGAATATAAAAACTACTTAATAAATCGTTTGCGTAATGCGGATAAAGAATTATATAAAGATAATAATAAATCACGTAAATGCCAAAAAGAACACCAACCAGTTGTTCTATCAAAAGAGGAATTAGATGAAATAAAAGAAAAAGGATATGATAAGTACTTTGATAATGTTATAGAATATGGAAGTAATCCAGAAATAAAGAATTATTATACATGCCCGAGATTGTGGTGCCCAACAAGTAAAATACCATTAGATGAAAGTTTGGAAAATCCAAAATGTCCTGGTGAAAATGAAGAACCAATGAATATGAACGAAGATATGAAAAATTCTAATAAACCTAGATATGCATATTTAATTAAAAATATCAATTTACCGTGTTGTGGTAAGAAACAACCAAAAGAAATAGAAAATCATAGCTTATTAATTAAAAAACCTGATTCAAAAGTTTCAAACAAATTAGATGACGATGATAAAAATTATATAATGAACAAAATACCATTGCCATATAAGGGGAGATATGGTGATATATCAAATGAGTTATATAAGATATTAAAACCCGATAATTATGGTGAATATAATAAACAATGCCTTTCACCAAATAATATTAATAAAAGAGAATGTATATTACGAAAAAGTATAATAAATCAAAAAGATATTTCGAGTAAATATGATTGTATTGTTAATGTTGTCGCTTTCTTATTGGGAAAAACAAAAGCCGA
>ENA-ORXF01000282-ORXF01000282.1-marine-metagenome-genome-assembly--contig:-NODE-282-length-38436-cov-15.208321_pt1 | contig 38436 bp, 48 predicted proteins | sample MGYA00237864_ERZ511476 | MGnify/ENA primary metagenome ERZ511476 (study PRJEB26306, sample SAMN06343908) | marine metagenome | isolation source: coastal waters | place: Atlantic Ocean: West Antarctic...
CTAGGTTGCCGTTATATATTCTAGTTTCTTTGTTTTCCATAACTATATAGATTCTTTAGTATTAGTTCTAATTAATTCCATAGCTTCTGCATTAGTCATTAAACAGTTGTTAGGATAGTTCAATTTTGAACCTAAATCTAACAATGTAGATACTTCACCACCTAACCAAGAGCAATCTAGTTCAATCACATAATATTTAGCTTTAGATATATTAAGCTCGATAACGCTACCAAACTTAACTCTATTATCAGAAGCAACCTCTTCGAATGTAGTAGGTAACACCTCAACTAAATCATTATCTAAATCGTAAACCTTACGAGCATATTTGCCTTCTAATTTAGCAGGAATTAAACCTTTGTACGTTGCCTCATTAAGGCAAATAAATATATTTCCTTTCATTATTCTGTTTCTAAAGTTTCAAACCAATCTTCTGTTAATTCAATAAGACTCATATAAGCTTTGTAATTCTCGTGCTTAATTATAGCGAATCTATTACCGTCTTTATGCGTTACAATATCAGCCCACCTAGTTGTAGAGCCACTATAACCCTCGCCTAGAGTTACCTTCTTGTTGTAATTCTCGCACTTTAATTTAGTTCCTGTGTAGTGCATAATTAGTAGATTGAGTAGTTAGTATTGATGTTTGTTTCGATACCCGCTAAATCACTTGATTTGTTAGCTCCGTAAACAATAACCTCTTGGATAGTTCCTATCCAATATGACGTAGAAGTACCATCTGCACCTATCGAATTACCTGCCATAGATATTGTTGGTAATGTTCCTGTTGTAAATACATTATTTACTCCAAGTTTAGATGACGCACCATCTGATATAAATGACAATAATATCTGAGAATCTAATACGCCTGAAGCTGACGTATGCAGTAATGCTGTAGCACTTCCGTACAATCTCATTATATCAGCACTTTGCCTCCATATTGAATTATTGTTAGTTACTGATAAATCATCACCAAAAGCTTTCTTTCCAGTCGTAACACCTGAGTTAATAACCATTGATGCTGTAACAGGTGTTATTGAACTTGCGTAAGTCACTCTCAATCTTTTTGCTCCACCAAACTTTAACGCAGGTAATCCATTTTCTAACTCTACAACTCCACCAGATACTATCTTAGGTTGATTCGCTCCTGCTGTTTGCGTTGCATTATTGCTACTCCCACTTTGGTCGTACCAAGTCGTTACGAATCCATCAGTTCCTGAACAGAACGTGGCTAAACTTGCAGTGTCTAATACGTTATTTACAAATCCAATATCTAACTCAGTACTATCAGATGCTCGTCTAACTTTAACGCAATTACCACTATAAGCAGTTCTAAGTCGTCTAAGCGAATAACCTACTGCTGCACCTGAGTAAGTGTCTAGTAAGCCTGTGAAGGCAGGAGCAGGATGTGCAACTAATCCTACGTTATAGTTGTTTAATATTTCTGTTGCTGTTAATGCTTCGTCATATATAAGAACATCATCTATTAAGTTATTGTACGAGGAAGATGAGTCTCCATATCTACCAACATCTACAGTGTAAGAATGATAAGGTATAACTCCTGTGTGAGCTAAAGTATTATCAGGAGAGCCGTCAATATAAGTCTTTATATTTGTGCCATCATACGTTCCAACAACATAAACCCAATCACTACCTGTAATCGTTGAGCTATTTAAGAATGTAGCTCCTATGTACATTGCAAACCCAGTAGTTTTCTTGTACAACATAAAGCCTTTCTTAGTGTCAGTCCATCTAGTAACTAAACCTTTATCATTTACATCGCTCCACTTAACCCAAGCGGCTAAAGTTATTGCCGTAGTAATATTTAAAGATGTGCTATCAGCAACTTCAGCATAACCACTCCCATCTAAATTAAATCCACCCTCTCTTAATCTTAGAGCATTACCCAATATATCATAACCGATATTGTTAGGTGCTTCAATTAATGTTTTACCAGAAGCGTTACTCCAATCCATCATACCCAACTGAGGTATGGTAGGTTGTTGGTCATCGTATGTAGCACCTGATATAGTTCCGTTATTACCACCGCCTGAACTATCGTAAGCAATCGAACCGCTACCTTCCGATAAAGCCCAGTAACCTACTAGATTAGCTAAAGCAACCGAACCGCCTTTATTAAATACAAGGTCGTTTGGGTTGTTGTAGTCAATTAAAGCGTCTGCTAAGGTTAATTGAGCATCGTAAATTTGAATATCAGCTATCGTTATAAGTCCATAGTCAGAATCTATTTTAGCAAGGTCAAATTCATCTACTAGAATATTAGTATCAGTAGTAATTACTACTCGCTTATAAGTCGTTCCTATTGCATCCGTATCAACTCCATTCACATAGATATTAGCGTTTGACCAAGTACCATTTAAAGTAATAGTTCCGCTTACAGATGTTATATTATGAGTAGATGTAAGATTTGCTATCTGTTCAGTTGTATTAGTCGCATCTAATTTAATCCAAAAGCAAATAGATTTTAGGTTTATATTAGGGTCGCCAAAATCAATATCAACCGAATCATTCCCATTAAACTCCAAAGCCTTTCCTGTAAACAACTTAGCGTTGTTCGTGTTGGTAGAAGCGTCAGGAGCGAATTGTCCTGCTTTTTTTACTGTGATGTTAGATATTGATAAGGTTGTTCCACCACCACCTGCCCTCGTTTCTATTTTAAGAGAGTTTGTGTTAGATGCTGTTAAAACAACTGTAAATCTATCATTAGACGAAAACGTGTTAGACCACGTATTCCCTACACCAATCCTAATATTCCCCTTTACGTAATTAGAAATATCAAAAGATAATTGGTATTCTGTACCCGCTACAATAGCAATAGCATTGCTTTGAGTAAATGATGAACTGAAATCAGCGTCTGTCGCATCAGCCTTATCAGTTCCAAGACTCCAACCCGAACCAAAAGTCCAAGCCGTTGTTCCTGTAGGAAAATCACCATCAACCACCAACTCAGCCCCCAAGACATCAGCCTTAGTAAAGCCAAGCCACATTTGTAAGTTCGAACTAACTATACTAGTTAATACGGCACTAAATCTTTTTATTCCTAACCCTATGCCTAAAAACATACGCTATAATTTATAGGCTATTATTGATCCGCCAGTTAAAGCTAGTGACGTAAAATTACCCTGTAAGGTTATTCCAGTAGATACTAGAAAATCTACATCAGCATCTACAATAAAAGATACATCACATGCGCTTATATCTATAGTAGCATCAGCTAGAACTGTAAAAGCTGTGAAGGGCCCTGCGTGCAACGAAGTGTCATTTATTAGAATAGCAGCACTTGGTGCTACTGCTCGCCCTATACTTTTATTTATTGCATCTAATAATATTTCTTGATCTGTACGTAACATAATATATGTTTTAATTTATAATTAAATTAATAGCCTCTATTTGACTTGCTGTTATTTTTGTTGGTAAAATATCTTCACTTACAGTATGTAGCTCAATATCAACCGTTATATCTAACATTTCTTCAATTTTAGCTACATGAGTTTTTCTTCTTTCTATAACTTCAAAGTTTTCTTTTTCAAGTTTAGCAATAGCTTCTGTATCATCTTTAAGTTGATTAGCTTGCTGTGATAATGCTAAAAACTCTTTAGAAGGGCTTGCCATGTCTTCTAACTTTGATAGTTTTTGTTTTAGTGTAGTTATATTTTTAGCCACTACTAATCCAAATTTTACGCCTTCCAGATCTTTAACTAATTGTAGTCCATTAAATAAATCTACAAATTCTCTGTTTTTGTTTTTAAAAGTCAACATATATAAAAAATTAATTGGTTACTATCCTATACGATACATGGTAATAGCACTTGCACCTGTACGTCTTAATCTGAAGGTTCCTGTACCTATAGATACTGCATTATCTGCCGCATCTTGCGCATGTACTACCATATTCCCAACAAGGGTTACACCAGTACCAGCTGTTAAAGTTACATTCTGGAGTCCATCCGTGGCTAAGTTAATTAAAATCCAATCAACCGCATCATTATCTGCAGTTAAACTTAACCCTGATACTAAGTTAGCAGCAGTATCGGTTGCTTTACTTCTATCTGTTGTTGGAGTACATTGTACTATACCTGTAAGAATGTTAGCTGCACTAACAACTGTAGTACCGTCATCTGTTGTAGCTTGTGTTCCTTGGTATTTAATTATCTGTGGAGTAGAAGAAGAACGTGCGTATAACGGCTTTGCAGCTACTACTAAGTTTCCTGCATTTACAGTAAGACCTTGAAGAATGTCTACCGTAAGTGCAGTTGTTCTAGAACCTCCTGCTGTAAATGTTTTTAATAAAATGTTACCAGGCGCACCTGATACTCCATTTCCTGCAGATAATTCTAAATTACCTCCAGTTCCATTTCCTACACCATCACCTGCGTCAATTATTAAAGCACCACCAGCAGCGTTTCCGCCTCCACCATCAGCACCCTTAACAGTCAACTCTAGCCCTGCTGTACCTGAGGCAGATGTCATAGCTGTTATAGTATGTGCTTTATAGTCATTTGTATTACCTACTACAATTGCATTAGCAGTTGTACCACACAAGTGTAATTGCCCAGCAATAGTAGGTACACTAGGAGTACTATCTCCTATAAATACTTTACCATCCGCATCAACAGAAATACCTTCTTTTGTACCGTCTCCTGAAACAAAACTTCTACCTGCTGCGTGGTCTAAATTAATATCATGTGCATTACAATCTAAATCAGCAGTTAAGCCTCCTAAACTTGCAGCAATAGTAATTGCTCCGGCAGCATTTGTAATAGTTACATTAGTACCTGCTGTAAGAGTAGAAACTGACGGATAACCAGTAGTAGCATTACCTATTAAAAGTTGTCCGTGTGTAGACATTGTAGATGTTGCAAACTGGTTTGCGCCAGACGCATATAGTATAGATCCTTTAGCAACTACTCCTAAACCTGTACCACCAGAACTTACAGGGCATGAACCTGTAATTACAGTATTAAAGTTAACTCCTTTAGTAAATTGAGCAGAAGTATTATCACACAAATTCAGATCTATACCTGCAGGTAATACTGATAAACTTATATTGTTTGAAACAGTTGATGCAGTCAACATACTCGTAGTAGCTGACTTTATACCTTTATAATTTAACTGATTCTTATTAGTTATATTTACATATAGAGACTCAGAATTACTTCCCACAGTTGTTACACTTGGAAATAAATTAGTAAGAGGATACTTCTTAGCTGAATTGTTACCAGTGTTAGTAACCAACAGGACGTCATTTGCCGCTGCCGATGTTTTTGCTAGTGTGGATAGTGATTTTATTTCTGCCATTTTATTTTATTTAAGATTAGAATTGTTAACCGTAATTACAATTCCGTTAATAGTTATTACTGATTCCACTTCGACAGTCTTTCCAGACTCTGCATTACTTACAGGAAGTTGACATTGTCTACAATAATTTTGTACAAAATTAATAAATTTACCTAAGTAGTTCTTACTGTGAGGCTTAGTTGGAGGCTCTTCGCATAGAACCCATCCAGGCCATACTCCAGGAGCATACTTAATATAAGGAAGATCTGGCAAGGCCATTCCAGTGTACACAGAACTTGAAGTGCTGAACACCTCTAATTGAGTACCTGATACATGTAAACTATCACTAGACTCTAGATACTTCAAAGTGTAAAATTTTTCTCTGGTTGTCCCAGAAACCTCAGCACTGTAATTATACTTGTACGTTTCTCCCACTTTGTATCGCCTAGACCCAGACCCTATAATTCCTAATGACAAATGCTCTACAATCGGAAGAGTGTTTGCAGCTTTTGCTTTACATGTTTTAAATTCTCCAGTACTAGGAGTAGCAGGGTCTGCACAATTGTATATACAATCTAAGCCTTTTTTACTCATAAGGTATTCTACCAGTATAAGTTTCCACGCATCTCTTGTCACACAATCTGATTTACCAGTTATAGTGTTTATAAATGCGTTTGTACCAGCAGTACCAATACACTTTCTAATAACTTGTAGCTGCTGCTCTGTGTTGGCAGGCATGCAGAATGCAGGAGAATATAGATTATCTATAAATCCATACTTACAAGGGTTACATTGTTCCCCATTCGCTCCATTTTGAGTAGACGGATCTGTACATGGGAGGGACGCAAACTCGTTATAATTGTTTGCTTCTGAATCTGTACATCCGTAATCAGCGCATAAGCTTTGATTACACGACCCATTACCAGTTGCAGGGTCTATAGAAGAATCGTATGTACCCGAAGCTGGATCACAGCACCCGCAAGCTCCACCATCTCCTAGAGCCCTTGCGCCTGATGCACTAATGTTAAGATTAAACCCACCGGACACATCGTCCATTCCACTAAATTCTCCTGAATTAAATAACGCAGTTAATTCGCCGTCAATATCTGTGATATGACATACACAGGCTCCTGAGTAAATCCCACTGTTTACAAGTGGTTGATCTCCTGAGAGTATATATATTGTATATAAGCCTGCATCTATATTTGAAACTAGAAAAGAAGTACCCCCGCCTGTCTGTGTGGACACAATGGTTACCCCATTATCTATACCTTGCGTACTTAAAAAGTTACCGTCATCAATCACACTACTAAATCCTAAGTAGTTAGTCCCTGAAAGCTGCACATTATCGCCTTCATCAATTCCTACCGTATTATTAGTGTTAACAAATCTAAAACTAACAGGACCACTGTATGATGTATTTGAAATTGTAAAAGACCCACTGCTAGTTCCAGTTCCAGCACATGTGTCTGGAGGAATTTGACTAACTATGCTCCAATTATTAAATGAATGACAATTCTCCTCTACCTCGTAGTAGCAGGTCCCATCATTTGTGTTTGCAGAAGGTTCGTAGTTACACGCTGATGCATTTGTACAGCCATTAACTACTAACTCACTGCAAGTCCCATCATCTTCGGTAGCGGAAGGGTCATAGTTCATAAACGTAGGATCTGTACATCCTAGTGACTGCGTAGTAATACATGCAGTTGCTACAGAGCCAGTTGGAAATATTTCATCACCATATTCAGGATACGTTTGTGTGAATTCATAAGATACTTCACTGTATTCTATATATGTAGGATCTGTACACCCACAAGGGCTTCCATAATTTCCAGTTAGAGAAGTCCAATTCCCAGCCCCATCAATAGCGGGGAATCCACCTACATACCCAGCACATGTACCATCGTCCACTGAAGCAGTAGGAGAATAATTACACGCAATAGGATCTGTACATCCCGGATATAGATAGTCAAACGCAGACTCACACTCTTGACATAAATTCTCTCCTGTCAGATAGTCTCCTAAACCTCCCGATTCATTAACTTCCACAATACTAAACACTTGCGGTCCATTGGGAAGAAGAGTTATATTACAGATGTCCATAAGCCCATTATCTCCAGATATTTCAATATGTAGAGTCCCCAGCTGTGTGCCAACGTTAGAATTTATACTAGAAACAGTTGTACCAAAAGAAGTTGTCTCTTGGAAATTATAGATTCCATTCAATCCTTCGTCCTCATCCTGCGCAAGATGTATTGCAGTTTGGGTATCAGAGTATGACCACTCAGTTTGGTCGGGGCTCACTAGGACAGTGTTCGCCACAGTAGCGCCTGTACTTTGATTTATAGTATAATATGTTGTAAAATAGCTAAAATTAGAAATATAAACCCCTATTGGAATATAATTTAAGTTTAAAACCCTTTGACAGTACTCGTATAAAATAGATGTCTGTAAAAAAGAACTAGCGGTAGCCTGTAAACTCCAAGCAATGTTTGTGTAAGCTTGGAGTGTCGGACTAGTTACGTTCCCAAGTTGGTATGTAAAGTACATTTTAAACTCACAAGCTTCCATTGCCTCAGTATTCTGATATGCAAGGGTCCAAGTAAACATGTCATCAACCGTAGTCTGTAACGTTTCAGATGACGCAGGTGTACCGTAGCAGCTGCTTGGGTTGGTGTCATAAAAAAGGCTATAAGTATCAGCGCCTATGTAATTAAAGGCTGTAGGATCATTACAACCAATTTTTAGTACTTGTACTATTAAATATGAAGCACACCCCTCTAATTCATGTGTACTATTACTATCCACATAACTTATCTTGTAGATGTAAGCGCCTCCAGGTAGGTTTGCGGTCAATCCGCCTGTGATAGTTGTTGTTGATGCGTATGTAGTAGTTGTAGGGGTTGCCTCAGAAGTCCCTAAACTCCAATATAAAACTGAATTATATGGATCGGCACTAACTTGATCATATAGGGCGTCCGCGGAAGCGTTAGTGACAAATAGGGTTTTTCTTTCAAGTTTTATTACCCCTCCACTGCCATCAATCTCCACAGAGTCATCAAGGTTAAAGGAGTAATCCGCAGAAGTAGTATTATCTACTATAGTAGCAAAACTTACATTTAGTGTAAAAGACCCATCATTATTAGTACTTGTCGCATGCTGTAAGCTAGTAGAGTTTAGATTGAATGCCCTCGTAGGGTCAGAGATCTCAACGTCGTGTATCTTTATAATATTAACTGCGTCAGTTGTATTATCATTAGTATTAGTATGTAACACTCCTGATGTGTTATGGCACCACCTACACACATCAGCTTCGCCTACTCCTTCTGCCAAGTAGTTTACTGCAGATGCAATGTGGCAATTTACAGAAGCTTGCGCCTCAAGGGTAACTATTCCCGAAACAGAGGCAGTCTCCACAAGTCCGTTGGCGTCAGTAACTGAAAACGTATACTGCTGTGTAGGTAGTGTAGTACCGCTTAGGTTAGTTATTTGTAAGGAAGTGTTACTAGTATTAGTAGCATCAAAGGCACTATTACTGCAGGTAGTATCTGAAGGTGGGCATGTAAAATTAAGATCGTACGGAGGTGTACCACCTGACCAACTCAGATCTATATACCCACTACTAGCAACTCCTTCCGGAGATTGAAAATCATCAACATCTACGACAAAAAAAGCATCATCTGCATTATCATATGTACAACAGATAGATTGCTGCACTAAAGTATAAATGTCTGATGCCGAATTTGCAGCAGATTGGTTGGCAAAATTATTAATTGAATTAGTTTCCGTACATCCCGTAGGCCACGGAGAAGCTAGATAGTAGTTATTAGCATTTGGGTCTCCACAAACTTTTAATACAGGTAATTGAGGATCAAATTCAGGTCCCCCCTTAATTGTAGTTACTACTAAGACTGATCCTCCAGTCCCACCAGTTCCATTCTGTGGAGCTTTCCCCATTCCAAATTCCCCTATAGACCCTGTAAATGATCTAGTGGATGATGTTTTTGGAGCAAACCCAATGTTCTTATCCCCATACTGATTTAGCAGTTCTGGGTTTATGTCAATTAAAGAAGTCTTACTATTTGTAATAAAGTAATCCTTACTGTTAACATATATGTAATTACGCGCACTAAATCCTTTATTAGAGGTAACAGATATAGAATAGGCGTAAATATTTTTAGTTGGGGTAGGAGTAAATTTTACAGAATATATAAGATCGGACGAGTTAGAAACTGCGTCCGAATATAAATAAGTAATATCATCTAAAGATATTCGTTCAGTTCCCTGCGAGAGATCGTCAAACCCTATAGTAAGTGTTATGGTATTACTTTTAGAAGCCTTTCTATTTAGAATATTTAAAGGGATGGCTATTTCAGTTCTTCTAACATTATCTCTACTTGACGTAGTTGCTGTATAGCCGCTACTTTTTACAGTAGAATTTTCGTAACTTATCTCAAATCCCGTATGGGATGAAACACCTATTCCTTCCTTTGAGAATACATTTAAGATTACAGTTTCATTATGTACTAGTGCCGTTACAGCTGTAAATTGATAAGCCAAATTAGTAGGATTTAATAGTTAGTAACTGCCTGATCCCGAAGATACAGAATTTGAATTTCCACATCCACATCCATTTGAACATAGCTCTATTGATTTATTATATTTATTTTCAGCGTCTTGGACTGCTGCTTGTAAAATCATAGAGTTAGGACCTTCAGAACTGCTTAAACTTTTTAAAACAAATTCTGCGGACCTTTTAAATAAAAACATTTTTTGAGCATCTAAAAGACTTTCATTACACTTGTCATCTGTGCAGTCACAGTCCACAGCTGTGTACATCTTATCTGCGATACAACAATCTATAGTCTTACCTAGTAGTAGGGCACCATAAGATTTTACACTTGCATTAGCAGATGTAGTATTTAACTCAAATAAATTTACCCCTTTCCAATCTATACCTAATGCTTTAAACTGAGCACTTGCAATTGTAATAGTAAAAGTACCAGTAACTCCAGTAGCAGATGAGTGGCTAGTATTGTTAGGATTTACTATAGCTATTCCCGCAGACACATTCACTGGGCTGGGGTATACTCGTATATTTCCAAAAGTCTCGTTTATAAGACTATATTTTATTAATATTATATCAGAATCAGAAGATTCTATAACACTTAGTATTGCCATTAGAAAGGTTTTTTAAATTATAAAAAAGCTACTAAGGGAACCAGTCCCTTAGTTGCTTAGTATTTTAAAGAATATTACTAGTCTATTAATATATACTCTACAATAATATCCAAATCTGCTGTGCCGCCTGTTAAAGCTGCAGTACCTATTGCTACTTTAATTGCTGTACCATTAGATGTGCTATCAGCTGTTGCTACAACACTTTCTCTTTGAACATATCCAGCTGCGATTAAGTTAGCTTCTGTTAATGCTGATGTAGTAGTTACACCTCCTGCAATAATAGTAATTGTTGCATTATTTGAAGATGAATCTATTACTCCGTTAGAAATTACAGTTGTTGCTGTAATAATTGCATTTTTAGGAATTAATGACGTGTTTGCTAGTGCTTGTGTAGCTACTCCAACACCATCAGACGCTAAGTATCTTGCATAAGCTTGTCCGTATTTTACTTCTCTTTGTGCCATTTTATTTTATTTTAAATATTAATATTAAAGTATAACGTTTCCAAATCCAGCACTAGCGCAATATGCGTTCATAGCGTTTTCAAATGCTAAAGCATTGGTACCTGAACCTGATGTATTAACTACCATAATCTCAATAAGATTATCTACACCGTTAATAGAAGAAGATGTACTACCGTCTTTAGTAGATACAATATTCCACACATCGTAATTAGTATCTGCAACCGCTGCTAATGCAGGTTGGTTAGGCATTTTTAATCTATCGTAGTATCCAAACTGAATACCTTGTAGATTTTCTTCTAATTCACGAAGTAAGTTACCATCGCCTACACCTGGATCAGGATTTGCTGATACAGAAGCTATATGAGTTTGTGTACCTCCATCATAACTTTCTACAATAAGTTGAATGTTTGCTGGAGCTTCTTCCCAAACGTTTCCGCTTTGAGCTACATCACCTCTTAATGCTCCTGAAAATATAACTGTTGCACCTGCTGTAGCATCTGCTGTTGCGTTTAACCAATCAGGAATATTATTTAAAGCTTCAAAAGCTGTTTTTACTGTTGCATCTGCATCTGTGTGAGGTTCTGAAGCTGCAATTGCTGTAGAAAAACTAAAAAATTCTGGAGCTGGTCCACCAATTCTTACAAACTTTAATACTAAAGTTCCTGCTGCTGCAGAAGTTGCTGCAATAGTATTAGTTACTGTACAAGCTACTGGAGACTGTTCAGATTGCCCTGACCAGTTAACTATGTTACGTCCGTCAATCCATGGAGAGAAACGGTTACCGCTTGCATGCCCTTGAGCGAAGCGAATTCTTGGTGCATTACCTATAGTATCTCCTAAAACTAGGGCTGTAGGTCCATTTGCACTTTCTTTTTGAATCATTACACCACCTGCTGCTACTGCACCTGTTGCTGCTGTAACTGTTGCTGCGGCTTCTGCGCCAATTATCAAATGTCTTGCCATTTTGATTTAATTTTAATTATTATTCATTTTTACCTAACTCATTTAAATGAGTCTTATAGCGGGGATCTGAAATCCCTTCTAAGATACCGCTTACTGTCATTGCAACGATCTCTTCATGAGTATGTTGCGGTAAGTCACAATTTATATTTAAACTGTAACTCACAGTTGCAGGTTTTCTTAAGTACTTTAATTTTACGCTGTATGGAAGAACAGATACTAAATCTGAAGAACTCATACTTACTTTTTTAATTAGAGTATATACAAATATAGAATTATTATCGAACATACCTAAAATTCTATCATCTGACGGCTTATTAAAAGGATCTTTAAGTAATCCTAAAACATCATCATGTTGAACATATGTAATTGCCTTAGATATACCAGGAAATTCTTCTCCTAGCTGTCCTACAGCTGAATACAAACTAGAATCTACCGACCAGTTATCACCAACTAGCCATCTTTTCAGTCCGGCCGTTTCTGTTGAATCAACGGACCCATCATTTTGAAGTATAAGTTTAGACGTGATATTAAAGTCAGTTAGACCTGTACTTTCCATAGCTGAGTTAGCATAAAAATAACTCCACTCTGGCTCGTCGAAATAATACCCTACAGTCTCAGAAATTATTGTGTCTCCCGTATCCAAATCAACTATAGTTCTTATAGAGTCATAGCTATAATTTAGAGTGTCCTGTATTGTAAGGTACGATGTAAAATCTACTGCATTCTGTGACCCAGTTGTGTTTGCAATAATGGCACCCGTATTTAAATCAACAGAATTACCTTCAGTAAGTAGTGTGTCTGCAATTAAGCCTGCAGCCTCTGCAGTGAGTATATTTCCCCAAACATCTAAATCTAACTCTACTGTAAATTTCTCAGGAACTACCACCCCATCATATTCTTCGTAGTACACTGATACACCCTCAGCAACTGTATTTAAAATACTAGTTATTATATATTGTTGGTATTCTAAATTTGGGTCTAGTACAATATTAAGTACTTTTCCATTAACAGTCACTGTCTCAGTAAACTCCGCTGTAGGGGCACCTAAAGATCCGGATATAATAAATTCATTTGGGGTATTACCATATCCATTGGTATCACTTGCAGTGTTTCCTATATTATCCAGAAATCCGGTATTATCATAATCCACACTCCAGACACTCTTACTGAATGTAGCTCCATTTCCAATTTCAAAGATAGAAGAAATATTTCCTGGATCTACATCTGTAACGTCAGTGGCAACACTAGCGCCACCTAAAATATCTACATCAGCTCTCCACCCAACAAGTACGCCATTACGACCGTACAATTTCAAATCTTCAAGCATAAATGTAAATGTAGCTCTTTCGCTTGTACGTGTAGATAGTTCAAATCTAACATCATTCTCACAGCTAGCGTTCTGCAGTACATTGCAGTAACTATTTATATGGTATAAGTAATTAGCAGGAATAGTAAACTTATCTACGTATAGAAAGTCTACTTTACCAAAAGTTTTCCTGTTACTTAAAATTCTACGTTCTTGGAAGTATACATACTCCTCCGAAGAAGATACGAGACTACGTAAGTCATCAATGCGCTTCTGAGATTCCTCAAATCCTTTACGGTAAATATTATTTTTACCATATTTAAGATTAACAAAGCGCATTATAGACTTATTTAATTCCATGTCTATTTCCTGCGAAAGTAAACTGTCAGCCTGGAGTGAATTAATCTTATCCACTCCCTGCTGGACAGCAATATGCATATTATTAATATTCATAAAATCATACTAATATTAAAGTGCCAATTCTTTGAGCTTTGCTCTAAGAACTGTCAACGTTCCTGAATTCTTTTTATCTTTTAAGAAAACAACTGCATCTTCTACTGTATCACCTATTATCTCATCAATGAATATAATTTGGTTTCCAATTTTACGGAGCACACTTGCTGTAACTAATTCTTCAATTTCTGCTTTTATTTCTAAATTTTTATCTTTTGCAATCTTTAAAAATTGCTTAGTATTAGAATCTTTAATTTCATATAGAGCATTTTCAACTTGCTCAGCAGTTAATCTATCTGGATTTGTATTTGACATAAGTCTTAATACTCTTTTCATATTCTTAGGGTCACCTGAGAGTTTAATAAACTCTTTATCAGCATCCTTCTTAAATTGAATCTGCGTATTTTTAACTTTATCTTCTCTACTTAAGTCTTGAATGTAAAATCTTTTTCCAAAGTCTTTTGACATCTCTTCTTCTGTGAGAGCTACATGAGGATGCTTAATTGCAAACTTGTATTTAAGATAATCCATAATACTAATTGGAGATCCATCTTCATTTAAACCAATCTCTAATTCTACCCCTGTAAATCCTACAGGTATTGTCATTTCTGCCCAGAATTCTTTAGAATGTTTTGGCCAATCATTATGTGACGGGCTAACATCTAAAATACCTTCCATTAATTTTTTTTCTTCTAAAGGATCTAGTCCTTTCAAAGGTTGTCTATTTACATAAACACTACTGAGTCTTGTTACAGCCTCAGCTTGCACTGCTTTAGGTAAGTGATTATTAATCTCCTTACGCCTAATAAATACTTTTTTACTCATAACTTCTCAGTTCTTTTAATTTTTATTTGTTAATAGGGGGAAAGAATAGCTCTCCTATATTTAAAGTTAAAGATGTGGGGGACTAGCCCCCACAACCTAACCAAAAACCAATATATGTAAACCGCAACGAATTGCCTTTATGAAGCCACACACGTGATGTCGATAGAAGTATCAAAACGCTTAAGCGCGATACCAGCTGTCTTCAACATGTGTACAGATGCACCATCCACGTCAGACGCTCTAGAAGAACTAGAATCAAATCCACGAGGAACTACAGAACCTGCTACGCACCATCTCATCATTTCACGACCTTTCTTAGAGATCATTTGTAGGTTACTTTGACCATCATAGTTAGATTGATCAACGAATACCATACGGTAAGACTCAAGTGAGTACCCTGTTACTGGGTGTTTTGCACGAGCTTGTGCTACAGCACCGTGATCAAACATAGGTAATTTAACTACGTTGATTACGTGACCATCCATATGCTCATACGAATTAAAGTATCCAGATAAACCTAAGTTACGTCCAGATCCTGTGATGAAACGATTCTCTCCACCTACTTTCCAAGCACCTGCGGTAGTTGTGAAATGATTTTTAAGAGCTTCATCAAATTCACGGGCACCACCGGTACCAGTGTATAAAGTAACTTGCTTATTAGCAGTGTCAGTCATTCCGTAGAATAAGTCACCAATAATATTTTTAAGTTTAGTTTCAGTCATTGTAGAATAAGTATCCTTGTTGATTACTTGTTCTAGTAAACCAGGACCTACGATTACAGGTTGACCATTCTCATCTTTCATTTGGGTGTGCCCATTTGAATCATAAGATTTTTGACCATACCAGTAGTACATCTCACACTCTTCTTTGAAGTCAAGCATGTGTAAGTACTCTTCGTAATCCATCCACAATTTAGTTGTAGAACCACCTTTAGTTGGTAAAGAAAATTCAGCTACAAAATCTTTAGCATTACCAGACATGTGGTAAGACTTACGAACTGTAGTTAATTTGTTACGAACTAAACCTGGAGTTTCCCAATTAGAAGCATTCCCACGAGAGAAATCAACTCCTACTGGAGCGTACATTTGCGCGAACAAAGCTCCGGCAGTAATATCTGCTACAGGCATTGCTGCAGTAGCTGCAGGGTTTACTAATTGTAAAGTATATACCCAGTCAGTACCCTTTGATTCAGGTGCTTTCATGATACGAGCTTGTACACCCGATTGAGATACTAATACGTAAGGAAATACAAAGTGCTTATCAGGGAAAGAGACCTCAAAAGTTGATCCTCCTACTCCAATGTTACTGCCTGTGCTAGTTGCTGCTACTGGACGAGTTCTCAATCGTTGTGTTGCCACACGATACTCATACTCTAATCGGTCAATTGACTTAGCGTTACCAACACCTTCAGTTAAGAAAGATAGTGGAAAACGTTTATCATCTTTACCTGATAAATGAGTAATGATTGGAGATAGTTCAGCAGGCTTAGACAACAACGCGTTTGCAAGACTGTTCGAGTCAGTCATTTGCGAATCGTTATAAAACGTTTTTTGAACGCTTATATTTGTTCCATTTGCCATTTTTTATCTATTTTAAAAGTTATATATGCAGTCGTGTTTCCACTAGTTGCCTAAGTTAATAAATCGAGACTTAGTTCATCAAAATCAACGTTTGTCTTTCTTCTGGATGCTTTATCAGCACTCTTAAGAGATTTGCCAGTTCTAGATATTTTGTCTTTAAGTGATTTTGCACTTACTGTTTTAGCTTTAGTATTTATGATTTTATCCAAATCAAATCCTCTATACATGAGGTAGTCCATAGCTAACTTAACATCTAATTCGGCATCTTTATGATCCAAATCTCGTTGTGTTTGACCTTCTTTAGTCACGGGTTTAGAGATATATTCAAAAAATTTCTTTTTATCTCTAGCTGGTAAAGTTATTCCTGCAAGTTCGGTAGACTCATCAATTGTTTTATTTAAATCACCCCAAAACTTTTCTTGCTCTTGGTACGCTTCCTGTTGTTGTGCTTTCTGCTTAACAACTAGTTCTTCTCTTGAACTTGCTTGAACTTTAATTAAAGCGTCTTTTGCTCTTGATGCTTTATCAAACAGTTTACCACTGTCTTCGTAGTCCTCAAGAATTTCATCTATGAATTCCTTATCATGACCTTTAACATTAAAGTATTCTGCTAATACAGTTTTTTGCATTCCAACATCATCTTTAGAGATGCTCAATTCAGTATAGTCATTAGTAGCTCCAAACGTTTCCATAAATTGTTTAGAATTCCCACCAGCCATAGTGTATTCTAAATGTTTTTTAATTATAGGAAACTTTTCAAACAAACCTTCAAGTTGATCTTCAGCCATTTTACCTGCTGCGTCCTTTGTAAGAGCAATTAAGCCTTCACTAGTATCTTCGTAATCTCCTTCAAGGTCGTATCCCAGCTTAGCTAGTATTTCAGAAACAACAGAATCATCCTCAACAGGTTCTTCTTCTTCTTTGTCTTCTTCTACTAGTTTGTCCTCTTCTGGTACAACGTCGTCTTCTTTTGGGTCTTCTATTTCAAGTTCGTCTTGAATTACCTCTTCTACTACTTCTTCTTCAACACTATCTTCTATAGCATCTAACGATACACCTTCTCCTGCAATTACGTCATCAAAGGTTATATCGTCTAATTGTATTTTTCCTGGGTCAGTCATGATATTTGGTTTTTACAAATTTACTAATATAATAGTTAGTTTTACACTTAACTTATATTTTAGAAGCGTGTTTATTATATAACACTTATTCCCCTATATATCTATAGTACACCTTCCCTATTGCTTTTTCATTAATAGGATTCTTACTGTTTTTCTGAAGCTCCGCAGTTGTAGGTTCATTCTTTTTATGCCAAGGTTTAGAGGAGTATCCGTCATTATAGTACTTATCACCCCCAGCAGTTATCCCCATGTGACTATAATTTCTATCTGCATCAGATCCTTTGTAAAATTGAACTATATCGCCTGGAGTTTGTTGCCCTTCTGGTACAAAATCATACCCATGAGATTTATAGTTACTAGCAAACTTGTCATTATCCTGCTCTAACCTCCCATCCCATTTACCTGACTCTCTCAGTATCTCTGAGGTAGATGACACACAAGTATTACCATAACAGATAGGAGTTCCTCCCGGAGATTTAAACTGTGCGCCAAATGCTAGTGGGCTAGCATACTCTATACCCTTTTGGACTGCAATAGCCGCTGCTTTATACTGCATAGGTATATTTGAGAGAAGCTTACTCCAAGCAGAGTTCGGCTTTTCACCATACGCTTCTGGAAACCATGACTGGCTCAGTCTACTAAAATCTCTTTTGTTATCTGCTGCAGTTTGTGAATTCTGAATTACAATATTATCATCAAACCCACCTTTCTGATATTTACCTTTAAATCCTCCAGTCTTTTGTTTTTTATTTAAATCTTTTGTATTATCTCCTGGCACATTACCTCTTACGTTCCGTACCATTTCAAGCGTACCCGCAACTAAAGCGTCAGCGGCCTGCCTAGCAGGTTTTCCTTTTGATAGCGCGGCTGGCACCATAGGGAGTGCAGCGAGAGTACTTAATAACGCATCAGTGTACTCGCCTTTTGCGTAATCTTTATCTGCTTGTTTTGCGTACTTAGCCCAAGCAAATGGGTTTATATTATCAAGAACATAGTCATCAATGATGTTTCTGTTTGTGGAATTTATAGGGATACTGTGAGGCATGTCCTGATTTCTAACACTGTACCCAAATGCAGTCATAGGACTTGCAGCATAATCAGTCAACTTTTCACCCCAGGAAGGCTCTTTATACGCCATAGACCTATTCGATGAATTTGGCGTTGATGAAGTTAGTTTTTGCCCTTGTAAATCTAAAACATCCTTAGAATAATTATGTACTGATGTATTATCAGATACTGAAGATAAATCTTCGTACGGATCAAACCCACCTTTCTGTTTATAAAAAGCTGACATGTTTTTTATAGTATTACCTGCATCTCCTATATGTGTTGAATACCCTGAACCACTGCCAGAATTCCGCATTGTTTTTACTAAATCTGGAGGCAATATAAACTCATCAGCACGGGCTGCATTATAGGGACCATTACTAAGCTTTCTTGCCTTAGAGGTACTATTTATCATATTGAATGACTCCGCAGTTGACTTATCAGTAGTTATATTAATCAATCTTCTCGGATCGCCAGGCGCTAAATAAGCTGCTTGCCCCTCAAGCCTAGGTAAATTTGTATTACGTTTAGTATTATTTACATAGAATTCATTTGCACTATTTGAAAACCAATTCCCATCCTCATAGTTTTTAAAACTCTTTGAGGTTACGTTTGCATCTTCTATTCTACTTAATCTAACTGCATCTTTTTTTGGAATTATTTTAACTCCATCCTTTGTAAATGCTGAAACTCCTTTTGGGAACATAGCTTTTGCGCCCGACCCAAAAGTTTTCAAAGCTTTTCCATACGGAAATAAAGCTTCAAAAGTTAAATGTGAGGCGTCTGCATCAGGTATATTCATCCCATGGCTATTTAACCACATCTCACTAGTTTTATTCGTCTCATACTCCGCCTGAAAGTCCATATTAGCTTCCATTTCTGGAGTTATTGCATTAGGATTTGGTTTTGTATAATTTACATTAGTACTTTCAGATACTGAAGATAATTTTTCAAAAGGGTCAAACCCACCTTTCTGAAAACTTTTGCTGCGTAGAGAGCCTTTAAACTCTTCAAGATCAAACCCGCCATTTTTATAGTCTGCTGGTGTTTCTATAACTGTACCTTTGTCTTCTCCCATAGGAAGATTACCTACTCCAGGAGGAACATTCTCATAACTCCTAACTAAGCTACCCTGTTTATCAACCTTTTTAATGTCAATAGGATAATCCATGTCCATAGTATTAAAGCTCCCAGTAGATTCAGGAAAAACCATTGAAGTCCCTTCAGGTTGATTACTCAACCCTTCCTTCTGCTGTTCAGGAGTTTCTGCAACTTTTGCTTGTTGCATCAAGTCAGTCATAGGCACCTTAGTGGCTATTGACTGCTTTAACATGTCCATTGGATTTAAACTCAATTTTCGCTAGATTTAGATTTATCTTTTGATTGTCTTTCTTGTGAAGCTAAGGATTCTCTATTCTTCCTTTCACCGGATTGTCTATCGGCTGCAGACTGTCTTTCTCGTGACCTAGAGTCCTCTCTCTTGAGACTTTCATCGTTCCGCTTAGATCTACTACCCTCGATCGCTTGAGAGGCCTGTACGTCGACCTGACGCTCTTTAACGTTTAAATCTCCTTCCTGCTTATCAACTTGGGCATCCAGTTTCATCATTTCAACCTTAGCACGGATCATTGCAACTTCAATATCAGTCTCACGATCCTTTTCCTTATTCATATTTTCATTTTCTGCCTCAGCTTGTTGCTGTTGAAGAAGAGCTTGTTGCATTTCTTGTTCAGCTTGTTGTTGTGATTGCTCTAATTCTTGTAGAGATTTCTCAGCTGATGATATTTTACCTTTAATGTCTGTGAAGCTTTCCGCATCGAACATCTCCGCGATAGTAGAAGCAGGTACACCATTTTGAATCATAGATTGAGACAGTTGCTTAATAGCATCTAACTTATCTTGATCTTTACCAGAGTCTGATACAAATATTCCGTACTCAGATTCCATATGCTCCATAGATTCTAAATCTAGGAACTCTGTAACACCGTCAGCCATAACATACATAGCCTTTTTACCATTAATCCAAGCTTCCTTAGAATAATCTACTAATGCTTGTAAATCTTTTTGCTCTAACCTTCCAAATTTGCGAAATAGATCTTCTGTAATATGAGAAGACTGTACAATAGCTTGTTGAGAAGTAGCTTTACCTTCATAACTACCAACTTGTCCTTGTCTTTGTCTATTTACACCAGATAATTTTTCCCATTCCTCCATGATAGAGTTAAGAAGAACAATATACTGCTCAATAGTCTTAATAGACATATCAAGTACAGATTGATGCTGTGGAGAAAGTTGTACACCTTCTTTATTGTAATCTACCCACGCAACACCCGTACCTTCTACATAGTACATAAATTTATCCATGTCCCATTTTTTTGGAATCATGTTAATATCAAATTGTACAATAATATCTTTACTTCTAGCAATTGCTAGTTCAAGTCTATATTTATATATATTATAATTCAATTGGTAAGGAATACCAAGGGATACTAATGAAATATTTCTCGCATTTCTGTCTGAGTACTTTCTACCGTTTATAGGAAGCTTACATAGAGAAGGATTATCTAAAGAAACTCTTTGATTAGAGATTGGTTTCATTTTTACATAAATATCACCATCAATTCTAGTTCCTTCCATTACTTCATTTACCCACATCCAAGTTAAGTTAGCTCCTTGCTCTTTAAGCTCAATTGGCATTTTGAATAATTCATCTACTTCTATTTCTTCTATTGTGCCTGTAGTAGGATCTGTAAACTCTAAAAAACCAATACGTTTTCTAGACTTCCAGTAAACATTTACAACTTCTATCAATCTACTTCTATGTGCATTTTCATCTGAAGATGCACTCTCAGGTCTAAACGCTAAGTATGAATGTAAGTCGTGATTTTCAGGATTTTCTAGTTTTAAAACCTGCTCAGGAGTAAGTTCGTCGTAGTAGTGATCTATTATTGTAGATGCATGCACAAACTTACGTACAAGGGCCCAATCGCCATCTTCTACAAACTCTAAATCTGGATCTTTGTCGTAGTCTACATCTATAGGGTTTAGTATATCATAAAAAGGTTCATTACCTCTCACACCTCTGTGAGTATACACTTCTCCAGTAATTAAAAAATCAAACCAAGCTTTATTAAGCTTTTCATAGATTTCTTCGCTATACATAATATAGTTTAACGCTCGTTGCCCATGTACAGCTCTTGCATCTACATAAGACTTTTCAAATTGTTCAAGTATGTTTTCAGGAAGCTCTACTTCTTCAGTAGGAACGCCTGTTTCCATTCCCTGCTCATTAAGCTTATTAATAAAACTCTGTTCTAAGTTTTTATAAATAAGCTGTTGCTTTTGTGTTTCTTTATTAGAAACAGTATCCGCATTCTTTACAGTAACAGTATAATTAAGAGGTCTTTTAGACTTTTCTCCTAATAGGAGATCAATTATAGGTTTAATGATAGGGTAGTTACGCATTTTCGAAGGAAAATTCTTTCTAGCTTTACCATACGGTTTTAGTACATACCCATAATCTGACTCTTCAATTACACCGTTGTAATAGTCATATAAAGATCGTAAATGATCTTTACGTTCACTTGTTCCGTGTCCAGATATATTTATAAATGCTTCAACACATTCTTCTTTCCACTTTTTAGTCTTTTTACTAAGTGGTATACGCTGTTGTGGTATGTTATCTTCTCCTTTATACATAATTTTCAAAAATACAAATTAATACTTCATGCCTTGCAGTGCTTATACATTTTAAACTATTCCTTATAATATAGCACTAATAATAATTTTGGTCAAACCACTTATTTGCTGATCCATCTTCCAATACTTCCCTAACTTCTGAATTGTACATTTCTCTAGTGTGGTACATGCCAATCATTAAAGCCATTACCCTGTCAAAATTTCCTCTATGATTAAACTTTATTAATTCTTGTAAAAGCGCTAAGTCATATATCTTATGCATATTTAATACTTGAGAACCATCTTCATTTACATGTCTAACGGTATTTAACCAATCTCTAATATACAATTCACCTTGACGTTTTCGAGGTTCTGTAGTATGCATACCAAACTGTCTTTTTACTGTTTTACTTCTAAGGTTCTTTTTATCAAGCATTTCAAATTCTTCTTGAAGCCTGTGTAATTTTCTATGCCGCCTAGCGTAAGCAATAACTTCACCACGGTCATTCTCAAAACCTATTTTTGCATTGTAATAGTCTGAAAGCATAAACATATTTCTGTTAAACTCATCTTGACTATGTGGTCTTCCAACATAAGAAGCTACAATCATATCATCTGGCCGGGATATATTATTAACCCTTTTAAGAACATAGCATGCTCCTAAAGATGATGAATCTGCAGATTGATTTTGCCCATATGGATCATGGCATATTAAATATAGATTAGCAGGAACTTGTTGACTTTCATTTTTATATGGAGACTCATATATTACAGTACACCCATTTAAGTTATCTTCTTTTCTGTGAGGGTATCTTAAAATAGGTCTAGCATCTCCTTCAAGTTTAAACTGTATTTTATTTTCTTTTCCGTGATACAAAGATCCAGCCGTCCCTATTGTATGTAACTTGTTGACTTTTACATTATTATACTGTTCTTGTAAAGATGCTATATCAAATAGATTTGCTGAAATCTGAAGAGTAGCTTCTCTAGGATTCATTGGATGCTCTGCTATGTACTGATCAAGAGCTTTAGGATCATTTGTTCCCTTTTTCTTTATTCTGTTTTCTTCTTCAAAAGCCACTGCAGTATCTCTACTAGAGTTACCATCTTTATCTATAAAGCCTTCTAGGTTTTCATAAATAGGAACAAAGTGTCCACAGTATGTACCAGCCGCTCCTGCATCCCAAATATTAGAAAAAGATAAGCAATCATACGAATGTGGGTTGTAGAATAACTCTTCCATCCCTTCAAAATCAGCTCCTTCTGTACCACCAGTACCAAAAGCTACCATAGTACCAAGAGTGTTTGCACCTTGACGCATTGTAGGCATTGATACTTCCCAAGCTTTTAACAGCCCTGGGAATGCACCAGCTTCTTCAAAAAATATAAGTTCACCAGCTTTCCCCCTTACTTTATCTGGATTATCTTTTAGAGACACACCCATAATCATAGACTTCATGCCTAATTCAACATCTGCACCGTTTACATTCTTTTTGTAACCAGACATCTTGTTCATTTCTCTATCCTTAAGACGAGGTTGAGTCCATGCTGTATTATTATCCACAAAAGATAGGATCTCCCAGGCCTTAGACAACAGCCCATCACCAATAAGGTATTCCTTCTGTCCTGCAAACACATAATTCTTACTATTACGAACTAAGAAGTAATTTCTAGCAAGCATTGCTGCGGCTTTATATGAATAACCTTTACGACGTGCTTTTAACACTGTCATATGTTTATTAGATTTTCTACATTCATCTATTGCTGTGAAATATTTAAAATCTCCATCATAAAAAGCAGGAAATGTACGTTCACGTTTAGCTAGTACAGTACCATCAGGTAGGATCTCTTCTACAGACCTATCAATAGGGCAGAAATTTAAATAAAAATAGTGGTTACCTGTAATAGTAGTAGCACCTACAGTATAACCGTATAAACACTTTTGTTTTTGGTCATCCCAATACTCATAATAATCTTTAGTCCCAGGCAAGGCTCTAGTGTATACTCCATACTCCATGTACAATAGAGCAGTCTTCCTAAATGCATCAGTGTCTTTAAACATCTTTCAATGTACTTAGTATTGTGCACTTTTCAAAATCTTCTAAGCTGCCATAGTGATCTAAGAGCATTTCTATTATAGAATGCTTATCATTAAAATTAAAAGGAAGCGAAAAGTAATCTTTATCACTGTCATTTAATTCTTTATACAATTTATCTAAGTTCTTTTCTTTAGTTATAACTGCATACGCATTATCCATTGCTGTGTTTAAGTTTTCTAATCCTTCTAAATAATCCATTACTGACTGTATTTATTAACTATAACTCCACCCCTATTTGCAGAGAGAGTTTGTTGTTCTTTCTTGACTAGCTCTTCTAACTTACTAAGACCATTAACTACGTCGGCCATTTTAGATAGATTAGCTACTAAATCTTTTGCTTGATATATAGGTCTCCCATTATCATCTACATCTGTAAGATCTACAATCTCAAAGTAATGTTTCAACTTATTTATTGCAGACCTAGCAGCTTTCAAAAGCTTTATTGCGTGTGTTTCTTTTAACTCTATATATTTATCGCATGCAGCGTTAACTTTAGTATCAGGAGTCCATTTACTTTTAAACACACTGCTTATAATCTTTTCCTGTTTCTCAGTTAGGTCATAAACAGAGAATGGGGAGTTATGATCGCACATGTGGTACACATACGAGAACTCTTTAATAGCTATATCCTTTTTCCTCTTTGAGATTTCTTCAAACTCTTTAATCGTGAGTACGTACGGAGACACTATGACTGAGTCATTACTTATTGTTAACAGTTCCATTCTTTTTATTTTGTATATGAGCTAACCTGCCCGGTTTAACAGAGAACTTACCAAAATAAGGTAACCTAACCGTTTCAAACTCCCCTTTCTTTATAACGTCATGTATAAATTTAAACTGGTAGTTTACTATATCTTCAACTTTACTTAGCGGCAGGTTATACTTCGTCGCTAGCTTTTGGATCAGGCTTTTTTTGATGCTCACTGTCTGTTAGTATTAATTCAACTGGCCATTTACTAGGCACGTTAGGGCAATCTGCAGTTTTCCATTTAGCTTTATGTTCAACTAAACACCCACATTTACCACATCTCATTTTCTCTTTTATTAAAAATGGACATGCGTTACAAATTTTTAATCTTTCTATATAATTTTCAGAAGACACATTTGGTGCCCCTTCTTTTACGTATTTAGCAAGTTCAGCAGTAAAAGACTTAGCCATAGAAAAAATACTTGGCAATTTTAATTTTTTTTCTTTAGACATTATTTAATTGTATTAATTTTTCTAAATAAATAGCTAAGTCCATCGCTTCTTCTTGGGCATGTATAAGCCACTCTAACTCTGTAAGGTCAGTACGATCCATTGTAGTATTGTACTTTTTCTTCCCCACTTCTGCTCGGCCTAGCATTTTTATGCAAACTTTATTTTCTATACTACTCATAATCTTCTATGTTTGTGTGCGCAATATCTAATACTTCACCTTTAGAGTCTTGAACTATTAATATATATTGAGAGTCTATAATATACTCTGTTATAACAGCCTTTGAAGCAATTAAATCTATGTTACTTCCGTGATAAAGATATTTGAATGCTTCCATTTTTTGGATTTAATAGTTTGTTTAATGTGTAAGAGTTACGCTTAACAATAAACACATTTTTATCTTTTAACTTCTTTACATAATTATTAAGTGTGTTCTTATCCTTAAACCCTATAGCTTTTGCTACACATTGTTTATTAGTTATATTACACACATCTTCATAATCATCTGCGCATTCTAAAAATAATATAAGTATATCAAGCTCTTTAGGTGTCATATTAAATATGCCGTTCCAAAATTGAACATACTTATAGTTAGAATCTACTGGTATTGTTATCTTCTTCATTACTATCTACAGTTACTATTATATAATACTCACCATTACCTACAAATACTTCCATATCATATGTAGTATTTATATTGGCATTACTCCATTTAACTAGCTTGTCGTCAAACTCTACAATCATATTAACCCATTCATCTATAGTACTAGTTGAGAATTTAGTTCTTATCATTTTTAAATTTTATACGAGCTATCCCATCTATAATATCTATCTCAGATAATTTAGACTGCCTATTAAACTCGTTTATGTACTCTTCTATAGATCCTCGGCTGCATAAAAAACTTAAGAATACCTGAAGTTCTTTAGCAGCTTTCCTTGTAGTATACTCTAATGTTTGAGCATCCTCTTTAGCATCTTTAAGTTTTTCGTAATCGTCTAGGCTTATTGTAACTGATCCTTTCATTACATTACACCTAAAATTTGGTGCTCTGGAATCATAATGTAATTCTTATTATCTAACTCTACCATTAATGCTTCTAATCTAGGATCAATCATAACAGTATCATCTACTTTAGCAAAAAGACAGTTAGGGCCCACAGCACATACCTTTAAGATATTAGTCTTTAGTTTTTCAACAGTGGCATCATCTAATATAATACCTGAGTCTGTTTTCTTTGTAGCGGGATTAGGCAAAACTACCCAGTTTCCATTTGGTTTAAAATTCATCTTTTTAGTTTTTGATTTATACAAAGATATAAAAGATTTGTATATAACACAAATTACAAGACATATTTATCCCCCTTGGGTTTTAACATTTCAAATTAGATTTCTTTTTAGCAGTGCTTCTCTGTTACTAGAGACCAAAGGATAATAAAACTGGTGTTACTTCACCGCACGTACCTGTGTGCATTCTATCCTAACTAAATCTTATACTAATTCTTTTCGAGACTATTGGAGAAAACTCTGTTCTTTATTTAAGAACTACAATCCAACTTCTGACCCCTTTTTTGATTACCGAGGGGTGATACTTAATAAGTGTCTCTATGCAAATATACTAAATTAATTTAACTACCGCAATTCTCACAGTCTGGATTATTAATCTCACATGCTTTTGGTTGTTTTTTTGTTTCAAGATTATCAAGCCATGCTTCCATATCGTTGGCCATAGTCTGGAGAGTCTTTTTACATTTGCAGTTTCCACCGCACTTACATTTTTTTTCTTCGTTCATAACTTTATTTTTTAGAGGTTAAAAAAGACCCCTTTGATAGAGAGGTCTTTAGTATTTTCCGTACCTGTTCGTAATGGTGCAATGGTAAAACACAGTATCAAGCGACACCTGCCCTAGCCAACCGTTCCTATAAAACTCTTAGGATAGCGAAATTCCTTGTCCATACAAAGGTAGAACTTTTAACGACTAATGAAAATTTTCTGGGATAAATTTCTAAAAATTTTCTAGCAATTTTGTGAAAGCGTAAGGGTCCTCAGAAAGACACCCCGGCTAGTTTTGGGGTTTCAAGTCTCCCCCCAAAATGGAGACAAGGTCTAATCATTAATTCAAATCGCTATGGATTTAAAAACATTTCTCAAGTCACAGATTGACACCAACGACACTACTGTATTCAGTAGTGGTTGGGTTAAGGAATCGCACACCACTAAGGCGGTGGGCTCGTCCGAGATAGTCGTTACGACTAAGCTCTTTAATGCAGGAGCAGAAGGTCTTCCAGCCGAATTAGCAGGCTGGATGAAAGACGGTAAGATTACCGTTAAACAGTAATCCCTAACGGGATTATTGTTTTTTATCATGGGTATATATAGGGTGTGAGGTATGGGTGGGCTATCTGTCCAACACTTAGTGTGCTTGTCAATGTGCACGCTACCAACTATCAGCCCTATTATACCACAATCTAACAATAGGTAAATTGACATCTATTGTATTGTATAACATAAACTGTAGAACACATGACTTTATATGACTTAGCAATAGGTAACGATGGTTACATAGCTAAACGTAATACCTCTTCATTAGAAGAAATCAACACCTTAATCTTAAATACTTGTGATAAAGAGTTAATCTCTAAACTACAAGCAAAGCGTGAGGTACTCTTCGAACAAGAAGAGCGTCGTACAAGTCTGTACAACATGACTGAATAATCTAATCTCCCTTCGGGGAGTAACACCTTAAACTGTAGGAAATATGAATACTTATTGCATTAAATTACCGCAATTTAAGGACTATAGAACATGTCCTTGGGTTAGATCATTAATATCATTGTCTACTGACTTCTTCAAGAAGTCTAAGATAATGAATGGATGTCTGTTCCTTGAAGGAGGAAATAAGAATAGTTTAAATATGCTTAATGAAGCATCAAGTCTAGACTTCAGTTATAGCACTCTTATTGGGTCTATAAGTGATGTAGAAGAATATATAAAAGAAATTAAAGCAGCCTCTTAGGAGGTTGTTATTATTACTCTTAAGACTAGGAGTATAAATATAGTTTCCAGAGTTGTGGGATTACTTCGGCTGAAAGGCTGTTAAAACCTTATTATTACTCTTATGTATAGCAATATACTAACACAAGACCATTGCGTGCGCAGTATATAAATGGGATTATGAGACTGCATTTGACTAAAGTTGATAATGTAGAGCAGGAATGTACGCCTGTAAGAGTATTTTTATTATCCTATTGAAGTAAGAACTTTGATTCAATACTTATAGGAGAACCATGGAAATAACATGTAAAGTTCAGTAGAGTACTTAAAAGATGATGAACTTTGATTCAATCATTTGTAAGACGCGACTGCCCTAACTCTATCACATTACAAGCCTTTACGTGGCGATAGGGATAAGTAACCTTCGGGTAAAACTAATTGTAATACTAACCTTAAACTGTAGAAAAATGGTCTGTCCTAAATGCAATGGCTCTTGTCGTCTGAAGATGACAGGAGCTGTATGCCTTGATTGTAATTGGTATACACACGATAGAGATAAATTCAAAGAATCTAACATTGGTAAGAAGTTCTTAGAAGAACATATCAATGATTTATTAGAAGAACAAGAAGAAATGGGAGGACAGTGGTAAAACACTGTTCTTTTAATAGGTAGTACTTCGGTGATAAAAGGTATTAAAGCAATTAGTCTTTTTGTGGTTGTTTCTACAAAGCGGTAAGTCTTTATGTAACATTGGCCCTTACCTACTAACATAAGATGCTCCGATGATAGCTTAGGCTTAGGAGTTAGTCTTTAAATATAAAGCTAAAACATCTATGATTGCCCTCACCTGTGTATATCAGCATGTCTGACAGAAAAGGTTTAGTAGCAGACTGCAGTCAGCGAAAGAAGCTGTTGATGGAGCTCTTGACGGAGAGCATAGCTTTTAAAATACTGCTTACATCGGAACGCGCTTGGACTTTAATTAGGTTAAGAGAGTTAAAAAACTGAGTTCGATGTAAGTATCTTATTAATAACCTAACCTGGACTAAATGCTCTGGGTTGCAAACAGAAGCACCTCGTCAAAACAAAATAACCATCCTACGGACTATGGTTGAGGTGTGGAGTTTGCATAATAGTATTAATCACTGTCAATTCTGCCTGATAATTACGAAAAATCTAATTGGAGTATAGGGTAAGCTTGACTTTAGCGTTGGAGTCGTAGGTGATTATTAATTTAGAGGTATGGGTACACCCTACTAAGACATCTAGCGCACCTCTTAACATTAAACACAACTAAACTAATAACATTAAAACTAGAAATTATGACTGAGTTACTGATAAAAACAATAATAGGACAAGCAAGACAACTCCAACGTATGGACACACAAGCTTGTGATGATTTAAGCCTTAAAGCTAGAATTGAAGAGTTAGATCAAGAATATACAGATCTAGAAAAGAGGTACATAGACCTGAAAAAAAGACATGAAAGTCATGTTGATGAGCTTTTAGAACGTAACGCTGAACTACCATGTCCTGCGAGTATGGAAAAGTTAGAGCTTGTTAATAGAGATCTTCAAGAAGGAATTCAAATGCTACATAACGAAATAAGATCGCAGAAAGATCGTATCAAAGAACTTGAAGCTCCTGAACAGAATGCTAACAAATTAGGGTATTATAGATATACTAAAGGACTTGAACAAGAGATTGAAGACCTGAAATTAAAGGTACAGAGTTACAATCCAAATGAGTTCATGGTTGAAGAACCTGAATGTCCAACGGAGTTTACATTACACAATGTAAAATACTTCGAGGATACAACAGGATGCTATATGATAGCAAATAATGGAGTTGACCATTTCAACGTTAAGATTACAGGTCAAGAGTATTTAGATGGTGTAAACCAATGGCGTAATCAAGATAATTAGAGAATATAAACACATGAGAAAGACAAGAGTATTTGATAGGTTAGATGAACTAACCATTCTACACCAATCAGCAAGAATCAACGAACTTGAGAAAGAAATCAAGATGTTGAAAGATTGTAGACAACAATATGTAGACGCTGGAATGATTACAGTGGAAGGAGTAGAAATGACTCCAGAAGAATAACCATTTATATAACATAAACCTTGAACTAAACACAAAAGACATGCACAAAGAAGAGACATACGCTCAAAATAAATTGAGAAGACTAACAGAAAGACTGACAGACATTGAAACAATTAAAAATGAGATAGAAGAATATAGTCGTACCAAGTATGGTATGAATCTATCTCAAATGAATGAATTTGTCATAGGTATAACAGCAGACATAGATACACTTACACAAGGGGCTATGAAGTTCGGAAAAACAGGTCTTGATTTCACAAATCCGGCACAAACAGATAAGATATGAGCAATACAGGACAAGCGGTGGAATTATCCATCAAATATTTAGTAGACTTTAAATTAATACTAGAACATATGGGCTCAGGTTCTGTTGGTATTGAGTTTTGGGTCGACTGGACAGCAGTACTGTTCTTAGCTATTGTTTATTTTCTTTGTAAGAAAACATACAGAATGTACAAAAATAGCTAATAGTTATTATCAAAGGGATGGGTATGATTTGAACTCTATCTATCCCTTTGCATTTAGTTGCAACTAATTTAATAGCTGTTAGCTATATACCTTTTTATATTAACCAAACATCAATTAACAAACTCCAATTATGGAAAACACAATCAATTCAGGGAGCTTAGACTCTCTAAAGCAAGGCGAGACACTTTTAATAGAAGCTCGTAAAGTAGCAAATGGTAAAATTCAATTAGAATTTGCTGAAGCATTAAACACAGGCGCAAGAGCAAAGAATGCTTTGAGTGTCTTTAATAAGAGTGATGATAGATTCTCTGGTGGTAAACCTCGAAGAGCGTGGGTAACTGCTGAACCAGCAGACGCAGGAGAACTATTAAATGTAAATCTTGGAGATGACGGAGAGTGGTATGAAGCCCAACGTCGTGGAAAGACTGTAGAAGTGCTTGACATCAACATGATAAATCCAGTGGATTTTGATGATGAAAGATTTAGAGTAATTTGTGAAGAAACTCTAACACCAAGCGAATACCATTCACAATCACCTGAAGATTATGCTAAGAAGAAAGGTAAAGATGGAGATCTTATCTTGCACAATGGCTGTTACATCTTCAGTTATACTACTGTTCAAGTAACTAATGAAGTTACTGATGAGATGCATACTTGGCTGAAAGCTGATGCTACAACAGGGAATAGTTCTATTGGAGGAATTAAGGCAAATGTTACTTCTTCGAAAGTAGAACCAAGCGAGTTGTCTGAGGCATTCTTATAGGACTGTAAATAAAATATGTACATTACCTTTGGTAGTGTACATATTTTTATTATATTTATAAACATTGTAACCAAAATCGTAAAGAAATGAAAAACGTTATTATAACTAATGGTAAAAGTACCATTACAATTACAGCAGATCACAATGTAACTGTGACAGAAAAAACAGTAATGATTGATTTAGCTAAAACATATAGCATTAATCTTACTAAAAATAAAGCCACAACCAAGGCAAAAACCAAGAGTAAGAAAGTAATAACTGCAAAAACAGTAGTTAAGAAAAAAGCTGGAAGACCTAGAAAGACTACTTCATAGTAGATTAGATTAGACCTCTAATATTATAGGGAGTGGAGAAATCTGCTCCCTATTTTTAACTTAAAGAACATGTAAAATGGGATGGATGAAACGTATTTACACAATGTGCCAAGAAGGTACACTTAACATTGAGTTTACTAAGCCTTATCATCAAGCATTAGCTAACGAAGACAGCACAATGATGTTTCAAGGTGTTAAAATAACTATAAAGCAAGCTGCAGGAATTGAGGCATTGGCCAACGATGCTAAGAAAACGTTTGCTAATGGTTAGTTTAATAACAGATCCTCTAAGTTATAGTAAGAAATTTGAGAACCTTAACATAGAAGATGTAGTAAAATACTGCGAACAGCAGAGTGTGTTAGCGGTAGACACTGAGACTGAAGGTTTAGACTTCACTTGTATGAAGATGACTATGTTTCAGATAGGTGATGAGAAACATCAGTTTATTATTGACACGAGAGTTATAAGTATAGAACCTTTGAGAGGTATTCTAGAAAGTAAAGAAATACTTAAGCTATTTCATAATGCTAAGTTTGACTATAAGTTTATTAAGCGATGGGCTGATATAGAGTGTGAGCATGTATATGACACATACCTAGCAGAACAAGTTATAAACTGTGGTAAAGAAATTAAATATGGATTAGCACAAGTGTGTGAAAGATATTTAGGAGTAGTATTAAACAAAGAAGTTAGATCAAGCTTCATAGGCTTAACAACTAAGGCATACACTAACGAACAGATAGAGTATGGTGCTAAAGATGTTGAATACCTATGTAAGATAAGGAATAAGCAGTTACCTCTTATTGAGAAGTATCAGCTTGAAAATGTTGTGCAGCTTGAGAATGATGCTGTACTAGGATTTGCTGATATTGAATACAATGGCTTAGACATTGACAAAGAAGCATGGACTAGCTTATCTGAAGTGTGCGTAACAGATGCTATAACCTTGAAAGAGAGTTTAGACGCACTGATTATAGATGATGAAAGGTTGCAGAAGTTTGTCCCTAAGTATGTACAAGGGGATTTATTTACTGAGAAGGAAGAGATTAGAAAGCTTGATATAATGTGGACATCACCTACACAAGTGTTGAAAGTGTTTAAGACACTGATACCGGAGTTAGATAATGTTAACGGGAAAGAGATGTATAAGTATCGACGGGGTAATCCTCTTATAGATACATATGTTAGGTACAAAGAGAAGATGAAGATAGCTACAAGCTACGGACCTGCATTCTTTAAGTACATAGCATCTGATGATAAGATACACACAGGCTTTCGTCAAATATTAGACACAGGGAGAGTAAGTAGTTCTAAGCCTAACATGCAACAAATACCTGCATCGAATGATTTTAGAAACTGTTTCACTGCGCCTACAGATTGGTGTTTTGTTTCCTCAGACTATAGTAGTCAGGAGTTGAACGTCATCGCTTTTGGTTCTAAAGATCCAGTATGGATTGAGTGTTTAGAAAAGGGACAAGATTTACACTCTGTATGTGCAGACCTTGTGTATGGCCAAGAGTGGAAGGACGCAGCTGAAGGAGATTGCAGATACTATGCTTATGCTAATATAGGTAGAGGTACAGACCGTGCTAAACTTAAATGTAGTTGTCCTGAACATAAGAAACTGCGTACTAATGTTAAGACTATTAACTTTGGTCTTGCATATGGTATGGGACCTAATAAGCTTGCGGATACGTTGAACATAGGTATACCTGAAGCTAAAGAGCTGATAGAGAAATACTTTAAATCGTTTCCTGCAATTGGAGGGTTCTTAGATAAACTAGCGTCATTTGGTAAGAAGTATGGGTATATTAAAACCTTTCCTCCTTATAATAGACGACGATGGTTTAGTAACTGGTATCCTAATATTTGGAACAACAAGTCAGAGCTTCGTGAGCTTGGGAGTATTGAAAGAGCAAGTAAAAATACACCTATACAAGGTGCCTCAGCTGATATGACTAAGCTAGCTCTTCATTATATACGGATGTATATTAAAGAGCACAAAGTTCCTGTTAAAATGGTAATGACTGTGCATGATCAAATTGACACTATATGTGCGATAGATTATGCTCAACAGTGGGTTACCAAGATGACAGAGCTTATGGAGAAGGCAGCATTAGTTGTTGTAACTAACGGTTTGCTTAAGGCAGACACAAACATTAGTAAATCATGGGAGAAATAGAAAGTAGAAAAGAATTCATTACTCGTATGTTTTTATTTATGAACGAGTTGCCACCAGAGAAGAAGACTGACTTTAATACAATACTATGCTTCCTTGAGTTTCAGATGAAAATAAGGGAGATGGACTACATAAAGCTTGCAGTCAAGAAAATGATTGCAGGTGTAGACGAAGTATCAAGACCTAATTACGCTCAAAAGGCGAAGATGATACATATGTTTGAATCAACATTCTCTGAAGTGGATTACCAATTTGTTGCAGCAACTGACCAAGAAAAGTTTGATTTCTTAACTAGTAAGGCAACTAAAGAGTACAAAAATGATCAAGCTAGTTAAGTTTTAATTAGAAATTAGATTAAAAGGGGGACCACGATCTGGTAATTAAATTGTAACAAGTCGGTTACATCTCTTTATTATTAACTTTAAAATACATATTATGACAGAAGTATTATATTTTTTAATACTATTAGTAGTTTCATGCGTGTTGGTTTTAATAATACTCTCTACCTTTAATGTAGAAAAATTATTACCCAACAATAATCTTAAGAATAAAAAAAAACAAACCAATGAAAGGACTAGTAAAAAAGATAATCTGCGAGTCAACCAAGCGTGGTATGACCTTAAACACGGTGCAAAGATTCTTGAAGATAAAGCACAAATTAAAAGTAAGCCTAAACGTGCTTATAAGAAGAAGAAAAAGAAACCTATAAAAAAGAAAAAAGATGAGTAAAGACGAATTAGTATTAGATAACATTAAAATGTTAACTGATATAATAACACAGCAAACTACGACATTAAATGCTTTAACTAAAGTTAGTGAATCTTTGATAGAAAAAGTTACAAAACTTGAAATATCAGAAGCTATTCGTCAAACTTTAAAAGAACAAAGTCGTGAGTAAAGACTGGTGGGATGACTTACCATGGCATCCTGCAAACCAAGAAGATCAAAACTCAAATTATGAATTTAGCTCTGATGATTTTTATAATCTTACAGGCGTCGAAATAGAAGGGATAGACACTAAAGACCATCCTGATTATTCCGACGCTTTTGTATCTAGGGCTACCTGGTTTGACAGAGATCTTACAGACGATGAATTAGAAATTGTTAATGACGATTTTGATTTTGTATACGAACATACTATAAAACACGTAGAACTTTTAAATGATTAATTATGAATCAAACATCTATAGAGTCTTATGAAAAGCTCTTTAAAAACAACGAGATAACTCAAAGACAATTACAAGTATTACAAATACTTAGGCAAGATCTTGGGTTTGGAACTAACCGCATGATTGCCAAAAAACTTGGTTGGGATATTAATCGTGTTACTGGCAGAGTTACAGAGTTACGAGAAAAAGGACTAGTAATATATGCTGGCGATTATTTAGATAAAGAAACTAATAGAACAGTGAATTTATGGAAACCCTCTTGATGCATGAAGTTAAAAACACAGAGCAAAAGAAAGCTTTAAACGCTTGGGCTAGAGGTGGTTATGTAGGAAGTATTATAGCAGGGACTGGGTTTGGTAAATCAAGATGTGGCGTACTTGCTACCTCACACATAATAGACAAGCGACTAGCTGATCCACTTGTGGTTGATGAGGACATAAAAGCACTTGTGCTTGTACCTACTACCCAACTAAAGGAACAGTTTAGAGAGGAGTTTATAAAGTGGGACAAGGAATATTGCCTTGAGTTCATAGAAATAATGTGCTACCAAAGTGCGTATAAGCTTAAGAATAGGCATTACGATATTGTAATATGTGATGAAGTCCACCTTGGGTTATCTTTAAAATATAGAAAATTCTTTGATAACAACAAATATAAAGCTTTATTATGCATGACAGCTACGTTGCCTGAAGAGTATGAATATAATTTAAAATTACAGCAAATTGCTACTATAAATTATACGATTACACTTGATAAATGCGTATCTTTAGGTCTTGTTTCGCCTTACGAAATACATTGCATTCCTGTAAAACTTACTGTGCATGAACAAGTTGAGTATAATACTATAAACAAGAAATTTGTTTATTGGAAATACCAACTGGGAAACTTTGACGCTTTTGATGAAGCTAAGAGGATACTAGCAGATAGCAATGCATCATCTTCGAGTAAACAAGCAGCAGCACAGTTTTACGCTTGTATACGGTCTCGTAAAAAAGTTGTTGATTTTGCAAGTGAAAAGATAAGTGCACTGCAAAAACTTGTAACTGATAATGTTGGAGAAAAACTGCTTGTGTTTGGTGGTGCTAATGATTTTACTAATCAACTAGCAGAAGCTAACGAGCCTTATTCTACAGTATATCACAGTGGTAAAACAAAAAAGCAAAGAACTAAAGCTATTGAAGACTTTAAGGATGGTACTAAACCTGTTCTCTGTAGTACAAAAGCGCTAAACCAAGGGTTTGATGTACCTGACGCAGGTATAGGAGTAATTTGTGGTTTAACTAGTAAGTCCTTATCTATGGTTCAAAGAGTAGGTAGGCTTATTAGATTTCAAGAGGATAAGATCGGTAAGATTTATATTCTATATGTAAAAAATAGTCAAGAAGAAAAATGGCTAAATAGTAGTGTGAAGAATCTTAAAAATGTTACATATCATGGTATTTGAAATATTTGTAATTTACTTATTTTTATCTAAATATGTCAATTTAATTATAACTGATGTTAGTGTTTATATATGCTTTTCTCAATTCGCTTACACCGAAACAGATGAAAGTATATCTAAACATGAGCGTTTTAGACATATTCGCATATGGAAGTTCAAATAGACGTAGATTTACTTATTGAAGAGAATATAAGTGCAGATGATTTTACTGCACTTTATATTTTTTACAGAAATGGGCACAAGCTAGTTATGAAAATGAACTTGAAACCTAACTGGATTGAACTGCAAAACAAAGGTTTTGTAAAACTAGGAGCATCTCCTTTAACACATGTTGTTAGACAGAAGTTTATAGATTTATTTACTAGTGATTTTGAGAAGATGTTTAATCAATTACTTATTAAATACCCTATGAAAGTCAGCAATGGTAAAAGTATTAGGGTTTTACACGCAAAAGATCCTTCTTGTAATTCAAATCTTAAAGCATATAAGAAGTATAAGAAAGTTGTAGGAACTAAACTTCATATACATAAGAACATTATGCGTTGTCTTGACACGCAACTTAAGATAGAACGAGGAAATTTAGGATACTTGCAAAACTTAGAAACATGGCTAAATAATCATACTTGGGAAAAGTATACAGACATAGACGAAAATAATGACGGAGAAGAACGAATTACACGGAAGCTCTAAAGTTCTCAAAGACAGAGGATTTCAGAGTATAAATAAAGCTGTAAACCAGTCTATTGCTATTGTAAAACAAGCAAAGAAAGGAGAAAGAGATGTATTAAAAACTAGATGGCCAAGACTTAATAAGAATCTATTAGGTGGACTGCAAAAAGGTAAAATGTATGTCATAGCTGGACGCCCTGGTGTGGGTAAGTCAGCTTTTAGTAATCAATTAGTATTTGACTTGTTAGACACTAACAAAAAGTCTAAAGTTCTTATATTGTATTGGACATTTGAGATGCCTGGTTACCAACAGATTATGAGATCAGCATCTAAGGATGTAAAGAAAGAAATGAGCGACTTGTTGTCGGTAGAGTCAGCACTTACTGATGTAGACTTTAAAGATTACGTAGACAAAGTTCAAAAGTATTCAGGGTATGCTATTCATTTTAATAATTACCCTAGAAGTATGGAATACATCATAAACACTAATGAACAAATTTACGATGAAGAGCCTGATACTATTGTTGTTAATCTTTACGATCATAGCCGTCTTATTACTGGTAAGGAAGACACAGAACTTAGAAGACTAAATACTGTATCTAAAGGTTGTATGCAAATGCAATCTAAGTTTAATGTTATTAATATTTTATTATCTCAGTTAAACAGAAATATTGAACAAGAGCACAGAGCTAAGAATCAATATCAACCTTTACTTACTGATTTATTTGGTGGTGATAGTATTGGACAGGATGCCCATGTAGTTATGATACTAAACAGGCCTTATGATCTGTATGGTATTACAGCTAAGTATTGCGAAGAAGAACCTAAAGGCTTGCTAGCATGTCATGTGGAGAAAAACCGTGATGGTTTACTAGGCATGATTAGCTATGAGGCAGACATGAGTACATTTACTATTAAAGAAAGAGAATAGACTACCATACTTGGCTAATCCGACCGATAGCAGCGTGATAGCTATCAATCAACTTAAACCATAGGGGTTTAAAAGTCAGCGTTGGGGAGGGCGGGATTCCTTCCCAACCATTGACTAGGTATCACTAGGATAGAGATAAATTCTTGTCTCAAATATAGGAGATAATAGAGACAATATCGCATATCGGAA
>ENA-ORXF01000283-ORXF01000283.1-marine-metagenome-genome-assembly--contig:-NODE-283-length-38240-cov-22.993606_pt1 | contig 38240 bp, 33 predicted proteins | sample MGYA00237864_ERZ511476 | MGnify/ENA primary metagenome ERZ511476 (study PRJEB26306, sample SAMN06343908) | marine metagenome | isolation source: coastal waters | place: Atlantic Ocean: West Antarctic...
GTACTTATATTGTTCAAATCCAAAATGGATCTAGCCATAATAGTATAAGACAGAAAATTGTGATCTTAAGAGATTAAGAACTTTAGAAAAACTTTTTTACGACCACCGAGAAGTTAATTCTCGGTGGTCTTTTGTTTGTCGAAGTTTTTACTTTCCAATACAGTATTTTACTATTGCTGTAAACCAGATAGATACATGTATGTAGCAACAAAATAGCAACAAAATAGCAACAAAATGTAACGGGTAAAACATAAAGAAGAGCTGTGACCTATGAAGAGGTGAGTTTAGAGTTGGATACACTTTCAGATGGAGAAGTTGTATTTAACCTCTTTTATTTGCGGTGGGCAGAGGATACAGTGCTCACAAATAGCCGTAATCATTCACTTTACGACAAAATGGAGATGGATTAAAGAGAAATGTTTGGTGTACTGGTAAATTTTGATTTCTCAGGAGAATGTATCTCCCGCGTGCACAACGTTTTCTGTGACACTACCACGTTTGCTCCTTTGAGCTTTTTTACCATGGACAGTATGATGATAGTAGCGTTTGAAGATCAATATAATAGGCTTCTTCGCGAGGTAGTTCCAGTCCAGATTATTAATCAGTGTGCCATGCTAGGTAAATGTGATACAAAGTTTGTTGCTAGTAAACACAGTACTATTTAGGTATTGGCTAGGTTTACGGAACCAGACTTGACCTATCGAGCAAAATTAATCTACGCAGATCAGGATACACTGAGGTATATTATTTGTGTTTCCGATGAAGTAAATAAAATTTTAGGTACTGAGATTGAGTCAGAGAATAAGTTTGCTTGGTATTTTGAGTATTCATGCATCGCAGGAACAAAAGAGGATTCCATAAAAATAGAAGAATTATGAAAAGAACAGTAGCAGCCATTTTTGCAGTCTCCATATTAGGAGCCGCCATGTTTTTAGCACAGGCATACAAGACCCGTGGTGACCGCGCAGGTATAGTATCTGTAACGGGATTAGGTAACTTAGATTTCGAGAGTGATGAGATCGTTTGGACGGGAACCTTTTCGAGGAAGAATGTCAATTTATCGGAAGGTTTTGCAGAGATTAAATCAGACCGAAGTAAGATAGAGCAGTATCTATTGAATAAGGGAGTGAGCATAGATGAGATTCGGTTTCAGCAGGTAAGTACGCAAGAGAACGAGCAAAGCGTTTACAACGAACAAGGAAAGTATGTGGGTTCAAAATTTGAAACCTATGAACTGAGTCAGACAGTGAAGCTACAATCAAATGATTTAGATGTTGTGTCTGGTATTAGCCGAGAGATTAGCGAGCTACTAAATGAAGGGGTTCAGATCCGTTCAGACAATCCCAAATATTATTACACGAAGTTGGACGAATTGAAACTAAACCTCATTGAGCAGGCCAGTGAAAATGGACGGATCCGTGCAGAGCAAATAGCTCGTAACAGCAAGAGTACTTTACAAGGGTTAAAAAGCGCTAGACTGGGTGTTTTCCAAATCCTTGGTTATAACTCAGGGGAGTCCTATTCTTGGAGCGGAACTTTCAATACATCAAGCCGATGGAAAACCGCTAGTATCACAGTCAAAATGGACTTTGAGGTAGAGTAGATACACACTCAACGACTTCTAATAGCGGATATATGGGCTATTCTTATAACCAATGTTCGCTATTAGAAGTCGATGAGTAACTTGATAAATCACTAGTTGCTTTTAGAATAATTAGCGCTTCATGTTTTATTTACATTGTTCAGAATACCGAGCACAATTTGCGTTACGGTAAGTTCAGTACTCTTTTGATAAGATTAGGAGTATTTTTCAAAGCATAAATTCTCTGAAACGAATTTTATTTCTTAGTATTGTTAAATTACGAACCAAAGCCAAAGTTTTATTAAGGTTGAAAAAGGATTGATTTAATCCCCTTAAATTTCCTTGGTTACAATAAATCATAAGTTATGAGATGTGCCAGTTGTGGATATCAAAATGTTAGTCACGCGTCCAAATGTATCAAGTGTAACGAGTCACTCCTTGGAGCAGATTCTATAGGTGAACAAAAGGCTTCGCAAAGTAATGCTGAAGTAAAAAAGACTGTTATAGGTAAGGCTGCAGATCCAAAAGATTTTATTGATCAGAATAACGAGGTTAAATCATCGCCATCGAACTCTAGTGGTAAGAATGAACCAACTCCCTCAGAGAATCCTTCAGAGATGTTAAGAGCAACGATAAACCCTTGGAATCAGCCTCGATTTGAAACCATAGAATTTGTCCCATTAGAGAGAGATGGTCAAACTAAACAACCTTCTGTTTCATTTCAAAGTGATCAACCAATCATAGCATTAAATCGAGATAACCTAGACCCGGATAATCCTACTATCACGAGAAAAGATCAGGCCGAGCTAACCTTTGATAGCGGCCAGTGGCAAATTAAAGATAGAAGTTCGATAGGAACATTTCTTAAATTATCTGAAGCCCATACTCTCAAAGATGGTGATCAAGTACTAATGGGAGACAGGATTTTTACAATTAACCTGAAGAAGTAGTAAGGTATGTCGAAACCAAGATCATTTCTTCCAACTGTTGGTGAATTTATCGATGGTTATGAAGTGCAGGGTAAACTCGGTGAGGGAGCATTTGGGAATGTATATCTCGTAAATGATTCAAATGGAATTAAAAAGGCTTTAAAACTTTTAAAGTTGTGGTCTATTAATGATCAGCGCGAAAGTGACTTAATATTAAAGCGATTTCGGCTGGAATATGAGACGGGTCTTATTGCCAGCGAATATCTCGTGCATTCCGAGGGGTATGGATTTGTCAATGGTAATCCGTTTATTGTAATGGAATTTTGTTCAAAGGGCGATCTCCGTCCATTTGTAGATGATTCGTCTTCGATAGAATTCGTTAAGGCTAAAGCTATAGAAATTCTCAAGGGTTTAAAGGATCTGCATTCGAACGGTAAAATTCATAGAGATTTAAAACCCGAGAACATTCTATTGGATTCACATGGTGCAGCAAAGCTTACGGACTTCGGTATTTCAGGTCACAAAAATGAAAGACTTACCGTCCGTGATTTCTTAGGGAACCCACTCCAAATATTTGGTACTTATGCGTATTTACCCCCTGAACAACTGAAGAGAACAAAAGAGACTAAGCTTTTTACGCTAGATATTTTCAGTTTTGGCGTGGTATGCTATGAACTACTGACTGGTAGATTGCCATTTGGAGAACTCCAAGTTAAAAGTGACTTGGCCGATTATGTCATGAATGCTAACCGAGGAAATATACGTGCCATTTCCACGTTTAGAAAGGATGTGCCAAAGCCGCTCCAAGAAGTAATAATAAAATGTTTACAATCTAACCCTAAGAATCGATTTCAAACTACTAACGAAATTCTAAAAGCTCTTGGAGCGAAACAAGATAAAGTATTAAAAAATTCCTCTCAGGTTTCACCCTCGTTAAAGGTTATGTTTGGAATAGATAATGGTACTGTTTATGATCTGAATAAAATTACCGCTAGATCTCACGGGAATATTATAAACCTTGGCAGAAATACAGAATCATGGTCTAATGAATTGTTTGTAAGAGAGACTGACGACCAGCTTCTCACAAAATACATTTCTCGTAAACATGCGACACTAGAAAAACATGGTAATTCTTGGTATTTAAGAGACGGTCAATGGGACGGTACATTCGAGATTTGGAAGCCATCGTTGAATGGAACTTTTGTGAATTCTGATCAAGTAGACTCTGATGGTACCAAACTAACTCAAGGGGATATTATTATTTTAGGCGATACTACTTTAAAATTTAACTAAACCTACCAATGGCCGAGTCAAATAAAAATGCTAGAAAAACATTTAGTCAGACAATCAGAAATGTCGCTTCACGTAAATCAGGTGATACTATTCTTCTTAAATATTTGACCAATTCGCGTGATTACAAAATTGGTCAGAAACAGACCATTGTCTCAGAACATATTGTAATCGGTCGAGATTCCTCATGTGAGGTAAGATATGACGATAAATTTCATACTGTAAGTAGAATTCATGCTTCTATTTCAAAGCAGGGAGATGATTGGATAGTCAAAAACCTTTCAAAATCTAACCCAACGCTTATCAATGGATCTCCCGTTGATAAAAGCTGGTTCTTATCTGATGATGATATAATACAGTTTTCGTTTGAGGGACCTAAAATTCAATTTGGCGTTCCACCTAGAGATGAAAAAAAATCTATTCCTTGGTCAGTAGTTATAAAAGAACAAGTTATACGGCCCTATAAAAAGTTTGTAATTGCCACCTCGGTATTCCTGATAATGATCATTAGTTCACTGGTTTATGTCATTCAAAAGCAAGGTGAGACTATTGGCGATCTAAAGGACTTTGCAGATCAAGTGGAACATATTGCGGAAGAGCAAGCAAAAATCACCAACGCAAGACTTGATAGCATCCAAAATATTTACGAAAAAAATGTCGATAAACAAAAGAAATCAAACCGTACAATTGGAGAGAAAATATCACCTTATTTCAAGGATATTTGGTACATCTACACCATAGGAGTAGAAATGGAGTTTGATGGTGAGAAAGAGTATGTGGAGGATTATGGGTGGACCGGTACGGGATTTCTGTTAAATGATGGAAGGCTAATAACTGCAGGTCATGTTATTCGTCCATGGTTATTTGCTGTGGATAATGAAGATAAGCTTGCAGCCTACTGTAATATCTTAGACCATGGTGAAGGCAGCGTAAGAGCAGACTTTGTTGCGGTATCTCCAGATGGAAAGAAAATTAATTTCTCTTCAAATGATGTGCGAATTACTAATGGAAGAAATACACGAGACTTTGATATCGATGGCAATACTTACCTGGTCAAGGAAGCTTTATGGGAGAACGACTGGGCATGGATTAAAACTAAATATAAAGGGAGCTTGAGTGCGTCGTTTTCGATGTCTAATAAACTTGATATTTCGAGTAAACTACATATTCTTGGCTATCCTTATAGTCTTGGCGTAAGCGATAAAGGAATGACACCGTTATATAGCTCAAGCGATGTTTCAACTCAGGGTTTATCAGAAGGCATGATTCAGTTAACCAACAGAAACTTTGAGCCCGGAAACTCAGGAGGCCCCGCTCTGTATGAAGAGAATGGAAAACTTAAAGTTGTAGGGATCGTTTCATGTACTGTAGGAACGAGTCTTGGCTATCTGGTGCCAATATCAAAAGTTAAATGATGAAACGAATATTCACACTTTTTATATTCTTGATTACATCATACGGTTCATGCGGTCAAATAAGTGATTTTTTTAAATCGAATGAATCATTGGTAGTGTCAGATTTTTTTATAGAACATGCTTATTCTCTTAGAATTGATTATGTTTTGGAATCTAATGGCAACGCCTTCGGGTGGGATAATCAGGATTTTTTCTCTTTTAGTGAAGGTCAGGTTTTTCTACTTAAATCGGGTTATTTTGTCGGTAACAGAAGATTGATCGAACCCTGGAGCAAGGACAAAACGTTTGATGAATATCGTGACAAACCTGATTACGCACCGAAAGTGGGGACTATTTATCTTCAAAAACCAGGTCAACGTTCCTATTCAGCCATCGTTTGTGATACGATGTTTGTAAATGGTGGCTTAGGCTATTTCAAGGTAAAAGATACCACCTCGTTAAAATATATGAATGTTTCCTATTTAGACTCTGTAGTTGAATCTGATTGGGTTTATTCTTTGAGGAGGCAGCAAATAAAAGACTCCATAAAAAACGATACAAAAATTCTTTATGTAGGCGGTTTTGAAAAATCGAAGGCTATCATTTCTGCTTGTAACTTTGGAAACGAGGTAAATGTAAAAACCCAAAGTAGAGATGTATTTTTCTTTCGAATTTCAAATATCAGCTCAGTTATCGAATTCAGTTTATTAGGGTATCTCAATGATTCGAATGAATTTTATTCCATAAAACAAGTTTTAGATCAAGAGCAAACGACAGACAGTATGGTAGCAGGGGATAATACGGAGTCCTTTCCGTTAAAGATTAGACACGAAGATGGATTTGTTTTATCAAATAAGACTTTTATCATCAATGATGAAGAATACATTTCAAATAATCAAGGAATTATTGAATTACCATCAATGGAGTACCTTGAAATAAATGGATTTCAAGTAGAACTTGCAGCCAATATTTCGGAAATATTAGTTACCTATAACGATGGGAAATTTATACCGATTAAAAAATTTAGAAAAAGATGAGAACAATCGAAGAAGGTGATGTTCTAGCTGGGAGATACCAGCTTAGAAATAAGTTAGGGTCAGGTGGTTTTTCCGAGGTTTGGAGGGCAATTGATACTGAAACTAGAGGAAAGGATATTGCTATCAAGATTTATTCTCCAGGGATCCCCCTTGACACTCAGGGTATAAACTTATTTAAGAAGGAATATAATATTTCTAGTCAGTTAATACATAGTCATATCGTAGTACCCAATCATTATGATATTCATGAAGGAGCACCGTTTATGGTAATGCCATTTATGTTAAACGGTACCTCGGTCAAATATGTACGTGAATGGAACGCGTTTGAAGTAAAGCGTTTCATAAAGCAAATTGCAAGTGCACTGCATTATATCCATACTTTGCGGGAACCTGTCAACCACAAAGACATAAAACCCGAAAATGTATTAGTAAATGCTGATGGCGACTTTATGCTGGCGGATTTCGGGATTAGTAATGAATTCTCACAAACGCTTCGAAAAAGTGCAGTAGGAAATAGTAATTCTGCAGGCACATTAGCTTTCATTCCCCCGGAGAAATATAGCAAGGATCTAAAACAACGAAAGGATAGACCTAGCAACGATATTTGGTCATTAGGGGCATCCGTTTTTGAATTAATTTCAGGTGAAACTCCCTTTGGTGATAACGGTGGACTTGTTCAAGCTGGAGGAGCGGAAATTCCAGACATCGGTAAAAAGTTACCAAAATACCTAAAGAGTTTAATCTCGTGGATGATGCATATTGATCCTAATGATAGGCCCACTGCATCAGAAGTTGTTGATGCTATAGAAAATGAAAAACTCCCTGCTACATACGATGCAGATTCTACTGCTTTAGGCTATTCTACAGTTCTAATACCTATTGTTGCAGTAGGATTGGACTTTGCGTTTTGTGAATACTTACATCCAATAGCAAGACTAGCTCTGATAATTATAGCTGGTCTTGGGCTCTTAGGTTGGATAGTAAAAGTAATTTCTTCAAAATCAATAGCAGGTAATTACTTCAGGTTTCCTGGGCTTGCAACAAAAACCAGTTGGTATGACTGGCTTATACCAATTGTAACTTCAGGGCTGATTCTGTTCAATATTTTCCAGTAACGATATGAAATTTCAAATAGCAGCAAATACGCACGTTGGTGAAGTAAGAGACCATAATGAGGATAATTTCTTTGTATGTTCAAATCTTACGAATGACGATTGGTCATTTGATAAATCGATAGAATATGACTTAGGTCTATTAGGAACAGTTCTCATTGTTGCTGATGGAATGGGCGGAATGAATGCGGGTGAAGTTGCTTCTGAAATTGCTGTTGAAACATCAAAGATTGAATTTTCGAAGAAGGCTAAAGATGTTGATTTATCCTCTGAAAACTCTATTGATAGATTCATAAAGGAAACTATCCTTAATGCTCACAGTGCTATTTTAGCACATCAAAAGACGCATCCTGAAACCCAAGGTATGGGTACCACTCTAATTATTGGATGGGTTGTTAACGGTACTGCTCACGTCGGTTGGTGTGGCGATTCTAGAGCCTACATATTTAATCCTTTGCTAAAATCTTCTGGCCGTGCAAAATCTTTTCAAGAAGAAGGGCTTCGCGTTAAGGAAAATCTTGTGCTTGTATCAAAGGACCACTCCTTTGTACAATCTCTAATAGACAAAGGAGATTTGACGGATAGTCAAGCCTTTTTTCATCCTGAATCAAATATTATCACCCAAAGTTTAGGCCAAGAGGGTAGGGAAGTACAGCCTTCTCTGATGTCACTTCCGCTTCATTCAGGAGATAAACTTATCCTATGCTCTGATGGGATTAATGCAATGCTGGAAGATGGCGAAATAGCAGAGATCTGCGACGCCAATTTAGTCGCTTCAGAAACGTCAAATACGTTAATCACTCAAGCAAATGAAAAAGGAGGTCACGATAATTCTACCGTTACCATATTTCATGCTATACAGGCAGATGTGGGACTGTTTGATCCTTTGGCCCAGGCCATTAAATTAGGCCCAAGCCAGCGGAAGAGTAAGCCCTTTGGATATCTTAAGTACATTGTTTTAGCGATTTTGATGGGTAGTACTGTAGCTTCATTTTTATTCACGAACAAGCATGAAACTCCCCAGCAGACAATCATTTTAGATCAGTCTCTTCCTACACCGGTAAGACAATTAAAGATTGGAGATACGCTGTACCAAGAAAACAGCAAGGACAGAAGCGCGGTTGAGTTAAACATTGAACAGCTTGATTCAATATCGAATATTGATACTCGGGACTTTAAGAACGTTATTGAACGGAAATTCTATGTTACGATTGCTAATTTTAATCAAGAACCTAGCGGTTCGCTTGAAATAGAAAAAACAGAAGACACTCCACAGGAATCTATTCAGACAGCTGCAGAAGTACCATTAAATCAAGCCGATTTAGTACCTTCAGCTGAACCTGAGCTATTAAATAAAAGTGAGAATGCCACTCATGGCATGTTCCAAATACGGATTTATACAACAAGCAGTTTCCCGAACTTTCCACCTGAACTTTTATCTATTGTAGATCGAAATATGTTAATAGTTGTCCCTGGTCCAGAGTCTAAATTCTATACTTATTATGGTCGCTGTAGTTCATCTCGCAGTGAAGCCGATTCAATTTTAAAGAGTGTAAGCTTTCCATCCTCTATTGATCCCCATATATATGAAGTATTGAAATGTAACATGGAAAGCGTTTCTTCGGCAGAAACGAGTACTACGTCAAAACCAACGAATAATAACCTTGATAGTCAAGAGGAACAACCAAACGCTATCAAGCGTCTTACGCCGATCGAAGAATTAAAGATGCCTATACAGAACAGTGATGAAGTAGATCCTAAACCCGACACAATGTCACCGGATCCCCTTGAGTCCCAAATTAAATTAGAAGATACAGTAAGTAACTCAAAGCGAACTGTACCAGGTGATACATCACTTAATGAAAATATTAAAACGGTGGAATCTGATGCTGGTGGAGGTACACATATAGAATAAGTCAAGACCAATCCTATGAACCATAAACTACTCGTAATATTTCTTTGGTCCCTATCTTTTGTGAGTTTTGGACAATCCTTAGGTATTAATCTTGGCACCAGCACTTCGGATACAACCGAAGTGTGCAAAGGTGCTGTTATTAATCTTACTACTGCTCCGACTGGGATCACCGCAATTACAGGTTATTCATGGCAAATTGTATCAAGTTCTAATACTTCATCTACGAATACCAGTTCCTATTCTTTTAACGCAACACTGACAGGACTTTATACTATTACGTGTACGGTTTATGCGTCAGATACCGTTTCTAAGACTTCTTATATAAATGTTTTAACTCCACTTTCAAGTGTTTTAATATCTTCTTTAGGGAATGTCAATTCCCAAACTCTATGTAGCGGTACGTTATCAGGTACGATTTCGTCTTTATTAACTGGCGGTGCTGGTAGTTTGGTCTATTCATGGGAGAAGAAAACCGGATTGGGGAGTTGGACGACAATCGGTGGTAACACAGTACAATTAGTCGATAATTCAGTACTCACTGACAATACTGATTATAGGTTGACAGTTTCGAATAATGCTCAAGGATGCAGTTCGATGTCTTCAAATATTATTTCATTCTCTACGTATTCCGTGCTAGTCGCTCCCAATGTGATGTCTTCTCAAATGATTTGTTATGACTCGTCACCTCTCGACTTAACGCGCGCAGGAGCCACGGGAGGAGATGGTTCTTACAGCTATGAATGGCAAATGTCTACTGACAACGCAAATTGGATTAGTATAACGGCAAGTTCAAATACCGCTTATTCTCCTGGAGCCTTGACAAGTGATACTTATTATCGTTCCCATGTTACAGACGGTTGTGGTAATGCTAATAGCAATTCGATCCTGATAGATGTTTACGATGCAATCGATGCCGGAACATTAGCAGCAATTGATCTTCAATTGTGTTATAACTCTTCTACAATGTTAACAATAAGTGGAACTTCAGGAGGAGATAGTAACTATACACGTATGTGGGAAGTAAGTACGGACGGTATCAATTTTAGCAATATTTCCGGGTTAACAGGAACATCAATAAGTACCGGTAATTTGACTTCCGATAAGTATTACCGCGTATCTATTAATTCTGGATGTGGGGTGTCCGATCTTACAAATGTGATTCAAGTTGCAGTCGCTAATGAGTTTACAATACCAAGTATATCCTACACAGGAGATCAATTGATTTGTTATAATGATAATCCTTCATCTATGTCAATCGCTGCCACAGGAGGTACAGCTCCTTATAGCTACTCCTGGCAAAAGAAGGTATCTTCCTCGTCAAGCTGGTCAAGTATAGCAAATTCGAATAGTGGAGTTTTTTCTGAAGCTATAGGTCTACTAACCGAAACGGATTATCGCGTTTTAATTACCTCATCTGACGGATGTGGAACATTGACAAGTAATACGCAGACCATAGATGTACGCGCTGAATTAGCAGCTCCGTCTATAACTCCTGGACAGACGGTCTGTTATGACACGGATGCTACTGTCACCAGAGGAGTTGCATCTGGTGCTGATGGTAATTACGCGTATGAATGGCAATTTTCTACTGATAACATTAATTATACTGGCCTTAATACTATCGCCAGTTCAATAAATACAGGTGACTTAACGCAGAATACATACTACCGTGCAAAGGTGTCAAATAGTCTATGTGGCTCAGAGAAATACTCTACGTCAAGTGAGGTAACTGTTAGAGACACATTAGATGCTGGAAACCTGAGTGTTTCAGATGATGAGATATGCTATTCAAGTTTCACATCATTAAACGCAAATGATGTCAGCGGTGCTGATGGAAATTACACTTATCAATGGCAATACCTTGATAATTCTGTTTCAAGTTGGACAAATACTGGATCTTCTAGCACGTCATTAACTACTGGTATATTGAATGCTGATCGAAGTTATAGAGTCGTTGTTAATAGTGGTTGTAATATAGAGGATGTCACAACTACTATTCTTATTGACGTTGCGGATGAGTTTACCATTGGTAGCATACAAAATGCAGGAGTTGATACCATCTGTTATAATACAAAGCCCACTACTTTAACTATAACAGGAGCCGGTGGTAGAGCTCCGTATAGCTATCAATGGCAAAGAAAACTCAGTTCGGGTTCATTCTGGACAAATGTTGGTACTAACGCTTCTAGTTTCAATGAAAGTACTAGCCAAACAGAATCTGTAGATTATCGCGTAGTTCAGACCTCATCTGACGGATGTGGTTCACTAGTTAGCTCTATTTATCAGATTTATGTTAGACCTGACGTTACTCCACCTTTTATTTCGTCAGATACAATTATTTGTCATAATACCGCTACAATACTTGCAAGAGGATCTGCTACTGGGGCGGATGGTCAGTTCACGTATCAATGGCAGCAGTCCACCAATAATGTGACATTTACGAATACTGGTGTATCAAATTCTATGGCTTCAACGGGCGACTTGACTTCAACCACCTGGTTTAGAGTTCAAGCTTCAAACACATTGTGCGCCACTACAAAATACAGTCAAGTTGCACGCGTTAAGGTTCGTGATGAATTAACTGCAGGCAATCTTACTACTTCGGATAATCAAATATGTTATAATTCCAGTACTACGTTGACGTTATCCAATACAGCGGGGGCAGATACCAACTATTCGTATAGTTGGCAGTACAAGGAAAATGGTACAGTTTGGTTGTCTTTTGGATTAAATTCAACAACAGTTACGACCCCATTGCATAAATATGACGTTGATTATAGAGTGATTGTCGGTAGTAGTTGTAACGTTAATGATACTTCTTTGACTCTAGGTGTTGATGTAGCCGATACGTTGGTAATTGGTGATATTGTTAATATGGGTTTAGATACAATATGCTTTAATACACTTCCATCTACCTTGAATATATCAGGAAGTGGAGGAAGAATGCTATATACATATCAATGGCAGCGTAGGCCACTTTCCGGGACTAGTTGGAGTAACGTAGGTATGAATTTGAACAGTTATACTGAGGGAAGTATGCAAACTGCTTCAGTACAATACCGAGTCTTGCTTACCTCTCAGGATGGATGTGGTACATTAATCAGTACACCGTATACAATAATAGTGCGGCCGGATTTAGTTGCACCTGGTATATCTTTAAATACGGTTATTTGTCACAATACCTCTACAATACTTAGCAGAGGTACGGCAAGTGGTGCAGATGGATTGTTTTCTTATCAATGGCAAAAATCTATAGACGGCATAAACTATTCTACACTGACTCAGTCAGGCGTTAATTTCAATACAGGTAATTTAACATCGCATACGTGGTACCGTGTTTTAGCATATAACAGCCTTTGTGCAACCTCCATACTCAGTAATGTGGTAAGGGTAAGGATTCGAGACAGCTTATTCGCAGGAACTATTGCAGTAATTGATGATGAAATATGCTATAATTCTATTGCTACATTAAATGTTGCTGGTACAGCTGGGGCAGATTCAAATTACTCCTATGATTGGCAGTACAACGAAAATAATACGAGTTGGATTTCATTTTCTAGCAATGCTACCAATGTTGTTAGTCCGCAGCATAAAAACAATGTCAGTTACAGAGTTATTTCTAATAGTGGATGTAATGTTATTGATATGAGTAATGTTATTAATGTAACTGTTGCGGACTCATTGAATGCGGGAATGGTATCCGTTTTCGAAGATTCAGTCTGTTTCGGATCTAGTCCAATGTTGATGTCGATTAGTGCTAATTCTGGTGGTTATGCTCCGTACGGATATAACTGGGAACGCCGCATAGGTATACTGGGGTCATGGAATACGGTTTCGACAGGAGTTACGACCTTCCAAGAGTTAGACCCTTTAACAGAAGACACCTACTATCGTATATCACTTACCTCTGATCAAGGATGTGGTACTGTTACGACACCTGAACATAAATTTCGACTAAATACCTTACCTGGAGAGGATACATGGTCCATTTTAGGTCCAGATGTAGTCTGTGGTGGTGCGAATGGAATTAATTATCAAATATCAAGTAACTACAATACAGGTACTATTGCATGGGCACTAACCTATGGTACGTTAAGTTCGAATTCTATAACAAAAGTTTTTGTGGACTTTGATAACGTTACTTCACAAACCAGTGATACCGTAAAGATCGTACTAACAAGTGATAGAACGGCTTGCCAAAGGACTATTGTTAAACCGATAATAATTTCCGAAGAGTCAAGTCCAGATGTTTCAGAGATAGTTCAGAAAACAGGCACGAATATTCTAATATGTTCAGATACTTCACAAGGTGTAAAATACCATTGGGGTTTTATTACAAAGTCGACAGGTATAGTACAACTTGTTTCAGGAGCTACAGGTAGATATCACAATTTCATTACTTCTTTAGATACGATAAACATTGTTTACTTTGTTCGAACATCCTACGGAACGTGTCACACCTTCAATTATTTTAACACGTCTTCTAATCCTTTAGATATAGAGGAGGCTTCACTAGAAGTCATTATTTATCCTAATCCGACTTCCGAGTACATCAATATTGAATCCAATGTTCTAGCACAGCAAGTTTGGTTATCAGAATCTTCTGGAAGATTAATTCACTTAGAGCCTCGAAACAACCGGATAAGAGTACCGGATCACTTGCCTTCTGGCTTTTATATACTGACCATGGAGATTGACGGATCCTTAGTTCAGAAGAAAATAATTATAGATAGAAGATAGTATGAGAAGATTAATAATATTCGCAATAGGTTGTCTCTTCTCACAGTCAATCTATGCTCAGCAAGGTCTTAAGGACCTTAATTATCCGGATCGCTTTATTATCTCAGAAGCCCTGTTGTTTTTAGACGATTATGAAGATGATGTTATTTGGGAAGGAATAGGCGACACAGGGACTTTCTATGACTATTTTGGAAAAACGGCCAGTATAATAAATGACATACCTATGGCAAATTCACAGGAAATGGTAAGTTTCAATAAGTATACGGATGATTTTGAGATGTTTAATAGATCTTATGCATCTGTCAAGCTACAACCATACTCCGTCGAGTTAAACGAATCATTTTCCTCTAATGAAAATACGGGTTCTGGTGACGTATTTATTGATGTTATGAAGTATATTTCCTTTTATAGTAGCAACAATGTTAGAGTTAATTATAAAGACACATTAGATCAGAAGTTCCACCTAAAGTATACCTACAATGAGTTTGGTGTTGATTTCTATATTCAGCGAATTTCTTCAAATGTTAAGGTGGGAAAATACATTGTCGTCAAATTTCAAAATAAGGGGATGACAGAGGATCAGTTTCAACAAGAATTCGGAACTGTTATTGTCGAATCTAAATTGGGCAGACAGCAACTTGATGAGACCTACGGTATCTTTACACTAAATGATTTCTCGGAGGAAATTGATTTCAGTATTTATTCAGAGAATATCCTCTTCTTTCAAAAAAAATCTATTTCCAAATTTTTTAAAAGTCCACCAGCAGGAGATTCGATAGGAAATCCTTCAAACATTGCTGAAATAAATTTTCGTAAAAAGTCTTGGTCAATATCGCCTGAATTTAGCTTTGAATGGAGAAACCGATTATCCCAGAGCTCATTATTCCAGTCAGATGTAGACTCAAGAGTTTCACAATTATGCTACGGTCTAAAAGTTGGTAAACGCCTTTACTCAACTAAAAAGCATGCATTAGCTCTTCAACTGGGCGGCGGATTATCTAGTTTAACTTCTCAGTTCGAAATTACTCCTTTTACAAGTACATCAGCACAAATTGATGATGTGGGAGATCCCTATACTCGAATCGTTCGGACTAAGAGGCTGTTAGAGACGGGGACAATTTCGAGAAACTATATTTCAGTAGGTCTTTTATTCGTAAAAAGATTGAATTTAACTGAACTGGGTCTGTATTCTAATGTGAACTATTTACTCAAAAGTAATTATCAGTATTCTAGCGATGCAACGGCAGAATACTCAGGTCTTTATGGTCCTGAATATTTTAATATCCTGATTAACGATCCAATGCATTATTTTTTCGGGGAACACACTGTTTACCTTGAAGACAACGCTACAATAAGAGACGAGATTAATTTAACATACGGATTGTCAGTTTCACAAGATTTGAATCGTAGAACGCAATTGAGCTTTTCTTTTGGTTACAATACTGTGCTTAATTCTCCATTTGGCATTGAAGATAACCTAAGCACGTTACTTTACGAATTTCAATCAATTCAGGAGCTAGACCGCGATTTGTGGAACGACAGATTCTCTACTAAAATTTCAATGATTTATTTCTTATAAGCCAACAAATGAAAAAAAATCCAATACTAGTAACACTTCCTGTAATAGCAATTTTGATTGCCTTGATTTTTTGTAGAGGTATAGGTAACACCGTAGAAAATTTAACCTTCTCGATAGAAAGTAAAGCGGATAGTTATTACATCGTAGGTGAAATTGAAAAACTAGATTCTGTTAGATTGTCAAACGGAAAGAAAGTCAATATTGATGAGACGACTGGTGAAATCATCACTTGTATCGCTGATGACGGAATAAATAGTTTTGAACTTTCGTGGGGATCAGGTGATAATATATATGACACCATTCTAGCGAGTTCCAGGGACGGAAGAGGAATCACGCTTGATCATACTGCAATTAAGTCTAAATCATCTGCGTACTGCCCATTACCACTACTGTCGGAGATGGAGTTTAAGGTAAATGGCCCAGATAAGGACTGCAACTATTCATTAGCTGTGTCAAAATCTGTCCGTGAAATGGGATATCCAGATTCAGATATTTTGGTGAGTCTAACTGGTAAATCAGGTTCATATTCTGTAATAAAAAAATGGAAAAGGACGAATATAGGCCCAATGAATATTTGGGTAAAATCGAAGAATACGGGCCAGATCGTAGGAATTTCACAAGGCCTGAAGTATCGGGCCTGTGAGGTGTTTAAATGTGACCAAGCCTCTAAAGATAGATTGACTAAAGAAGTCAAGGATATCTTAATGAACTATATTATTGATTATGAAAATCATGGAATTTTTATAAAAATGAGTGAAGGTAAGACCCTCGAATTTATAGGAGATGAAAAGAAAGTAGATACGTCCAGTTTCATGGCTGAAGTGGCAGTTAATGGAAGAAATATGAAGTATGGAGGCACCACCAGTAAATTGAAAATTATCTCTGTTTCTGTTTCTTGTTCTGATATTTCAACGTTTGAGATTAAATATTCTAATCAATGAGAAAGTGCACAATAATATTAATACTTATTATTAATGGCCTTATCTCTAAGGGACAAATTCGAAATATAGTTTACATAGACGCGTCATCAGAGGTAGCCACTTTTACAAGAAATGAATGGCAAGAATCTCTATCAGAAACTTTGAGGTATTTGGAGGAATTCGAAACTCTAGTCTTTTTATCAAATCAAAAGACCCCAGTCCTTAGTACTCCAGGCGAGTATAAAGACGTAGTTAAGCAACTCGGAAGAATAAGGTCAAATCAGCCATCGGCACATCAAGATTTGAGGTTAATGGTCAAAGTTCTTGATCGATATTCTTTGAAAGATGACATTAAGGTTATAGTGTATACTTCTCGGGAGGCGTTTCAGCTGAATGTCGGACTTGATCGATTGCTTTATCAAAGAATTTGCTGCATACTGGCCGAAACAGCAAATAAGATACAATTAGATTATTACCTGCATAATTCGGATACTACTAACGTAACGATTCCGCCAACATTTTTAGATATTAAACAATCCATAACTTACTTCTAAATGAAAAAGTATTTCTTGATTTTCTTGTTATTATTTGCATCTCAGTTAGTTGCTCAAAACAAAACTAAAGAAGGATTCTTGGTATTACCTGAAGAGCTTGCTGACTATGCTAAATTAAGTGAGTTACAGAAGTATTATTCGGGCTCTAAATCATTGAGCGAGCTGACTTTTTCGACTAAAATCCCGTGGTATGTATACAGCGACAGGAATAATAATAGAACAATGGAAGCCCCAAACAGTTTGAGGGATTTTGGAAAAGAGTTGGATTTTATGCAGCCCCTTTTGGTCAAAGATATTATTGGTAGCTGGCTTCATGTGTATGTAGAATACGAGGTTAAAAATGGCAGAGCAAACGTTAAGCCAGTAGATTGCGGTTGGATAAAAGTAGATAAAACGGTTATTAGTGGATACCCCGTTCTGAATGATCAAGGTGCTACCAAAAAAGCAATGTCCTTAATAACCATTGAGGAAGGGGTTTTAGAACAATCCATGTTAGAAGGTCTCAGTAAAAAATATGAAGTCTGGTTCGATCCTGCTGGTCGCGAAATAAAAAAAATATCGACTAAATTCACGATATATTACGTTTTGAAAGAGGCCGGGGGAAAGCAATTATTATCCACTACTGATAATTTATCAACCGATAAAACCTCTCTTGAGACTGATGTCGTTGGTTGGATGACAAAATCTCATCTAACCAGTTGGGATAGTAGGTTGTGTTTAGAGCCCGCTTATGATAGCTTCATAGCTAAGAGATATCCTGATAGAACTGCCGACGTATATGCGACAGAAAGGCTTTTGAATGCATGGTCGAACTCAGGTCATGTAAATACAAAGGGAAGAGTTAAGAAGTTCAATTTGGAAAGTTCTATGCTGGACCCATATACTATGCGAATGCCAATTCTCTCAACGCCAAAGGACAACCTAGGTAAGACCACAAAAGTAGCCACGGTAGGTAATGTTGCAGGCGAGCAAATTACCGATGCAGACAAAGCCAAATGGACGAGGGAATTGCAAAAACTGGTGGAGCAGCAGAAAAATGTGAATGTTGTATTTGTGGTAGATGCAACCTTGAGTATGAAACCCTATTACAAATCTGTGGCAGAAAGTATCCAAAGAATTGTAAATCAAAATTTGACATCGGGATTCAACTCAAAGCTAAGGTTCGGTGCAGTTGTATATCGGGATTATGCTGATGGGGATGAAGCCTACGATTCCTTCAGACTTACTTCGGACGAAAAAGCATTAGAGAAGTGGTTACTAAAGGTCCAATGTAAATCAAAAGATACGGATCTACCTGAAGCCCAGTTCAATGGAATAATCGAAGGCATGAAAAAGATTGGTCTACAAAAAGGTCAATCGAATATTATGATTCTTATTGGTGATGCGGGTAATCATATCGAGTCGAAAGATAAGATGAAACGTACATTGAATCAGGCCGTTACAGCTATGGCCAATTATCGAATGAACTTAGTGTCGTTTCAGGTTAAATACGACCATGAAGAGCCTGCCTTTATCAAATTTAATACTGATGCAATGGATTATTTGTATTTGCTCTCTAATACTCTGAATAAAGTGGACGGTATAATCCCGGAATTGGAGAAATCTGATACTTATGCGAACACTCATAATCTTACCTTCAAAACATCAAAAGGTGATGATATCTCTGATCTTTTTATGTTTGGTAGTTTTACTCATGCTCCGGATCGAACTCAAATGAATAGTGATATTCTTGTGGATAACATCCGTGATGCTACACAGGCATATCTCACACAAATCAATAACCGAATTCAGACGATAAAACAGATTCAGAATGGTGCAGGATCTTCAGGCGATAATGGAAATCTAGACCCAGAGGTAGTAAAAGTAATATGCTCTTATTGTGGAGAAGACGAGGAGCTTAAAAAAGAATGCATTCGTATGGTGAGAGCCCTAGGGGATTTCTCTTATGTTGGTTATACTAATCAGGATCCGTACTCTGAAGGGAAGGTTTACAAACCAGTAGTATTCTTGAGTCGTACGGAGTTTAATAAACTACAAAAATCGTTTCAGGCATTGCAGGCCTCTGGGTCAATGAGCCAGATGAAACAGAGCTTGTATGAAGCATTAATTAATCAGACTCAAGTCATTACTGGTGATCCGGAGAGCGTTATTGCAGATAAAACATTGAACGAAATTTGGGAAATCCTACTTAATATTCCGTTTGATTACAACAATATCTATGGTGATTTGAAGTATCAGAAACTAAAGGATATGAGGTCATTAAAATCTCCTGCCTTTAGGAGTTTTTTGACTGCATTTATTACTAAATCCGCCAATTTTTCTCCAAATAGATATCGGAATAGATCCTTTCCTCTGGCTAACCAAACCTACTATTGGATACCACTTAAAGATTTTCCCGGAAATGAATAAACCTGTATATCATATCAAAGATCTTACATGTCAGTATAGTATTACTTCAGAGCCGGTTTTAAGGATTGAAGAATTAAATCTTTACGAAGGAGAAATAGTTTTTTTTGTGGGAGCCTCAGGTGTAGGCAAGAGTACGTTACTCGAGACCCTTGGACTCATGAACAATACCATTGATTTTCACTCTTCAGGTGAGTTTTGGTTTGAGACCAATAATAACAGGGAAGATTTAAGAGATATATGGAAACAATCCGAAAAAGAACTCTCAAAATTTAGACAAGAGAATCTTTCATTCATATTTCAGAGTACCAACTTATTCCCAAATCTATCTGCATTTGAAAATGTATTATTAACACAAATCGTAGAAGGTAAATCGTATGGCGAAGCGGCTAAGAATGCCAAGTCAATGATTTACAGACTATTTCCTAATCAACGTGATCGCGACGAAATTATTGAAGATGGAAAGGCTATTATGGAACTATCAGGTGGTCAACGTCAAAGACTTGCTTTTGTGAGAGCAGCTATTTCTAAGTATGCCATTTTGTTGGCTGATGAGCCCACAGGTAACTTGGATTGGTGGAACGCAAAGAACCTTATTGAAATTCTAGTTGATAAAGTAAAATCTGAAGAAGGAGTAACGGTGATTGTAAGCCATGACATAGACCTCGCTACAGAATATGGCGATCGAATAGTATTAATTAAAAAAGAGTTTCGTGATCCTCAAGATGAGTCTTCTTCATTCGGTATTTTAAATAACAAGGGAATTTTTATGCGCAACGATGAGAACTGGGCGAATAATGAAGGTTCTTCGTTATCTAAACTCGAACTGTCCAACTACCTAAAAGATCAACTCAAGTAACTATGGAATTAAAAACATATATAAGAGTTTTTGCTAAAAATGAGTTTATATCTGTAGTCTCTGGAGGGAGAAAGTTTATCCTCCTGATCTTGATTGCTTCGGTTTCTTTATGGTCTATTGGATTTAGTTCAGGAGCTTCGAGATATCTAAAGACTAAAATGGATAGTCCTTTTGTGAAGTTTTTAAAAGTGGATATCCCTTTTCAATTAGCTCAGAAGCAGAGTTATATAGACGAGCTTGAGAAGGTGATGGCACTAGACAAACTCAAGTCCAGCTTCGACGTTCATGGTATTTCGTTAACATCTTTTACATTCGAATCATTCTACACTAAAGAGAATAATGCTTCACTTCAAGGAGTAAGAAAGTCAGAAACTGCCAAAATTCAAATGATGACTGCTGATAATCCGATGTACGCGTTCATGAAGTCTGATGGCCTTTTCAAAAACGATCAATACCTCGATCTTTCAAATGCCCCGCATTCGATTGTAGTGACTGAAGAGTATCTAAGAACGCTAGGGTACTTAGAACAATTTCCAGCATTTTTGGATTTTAGATTTCGAGGGGTAGGAAATGAAGAGTTTTCTGTCCCAATTGGCATAGCGGGTGTTGTCAGTCAACTACCGAATAAATGTGATATTCTTTGTACGGAGAAGCTTTTTCCTCACATTACAGGTTTTACTGAGTATAGTATTCTGGACCCTAATGATCCTGCACATTTAAATGATTTCATAATTTATACTGAAGAACCAATTAATACGAAGAAGACCGAGGTTTATGAGTTGGATAGCCAAGGTCTCGTGCAGCAGACAATAAGAACTGGGAAATCATATTATGTATTCCCGACGGATGACAAGGCCAATTGGCAGGAATTAGAATCTGAATTAACGAAAACCATAGGCCAGTATAGAAGAGTGTACAATTTTAACTCCATAGGGCAATCTGACACGACGCTAAATGTGATTTATGACAAATTAGTTATTGAAATGTCTTCATTAGAAAAAGTCAATCAACTACGGGAAATGATGCTGAGCATCAATAAAAACTTTAAAAGCTTGTCTTCTGATCAGAAGAAAATAGCCATGGTAATAGATATGGATGTTATTGAGTCTAGAAACAATTTCGTGACATTTAATAGCGTTTCTAGGGTCTTGTCTAGGGTTCTTGTTCTTATTAGTATAGGTTTTATAATAGTTATTGTCATTCAGACCCTTTTACAGCATATTAATAAGAATGCGAAGAACTTAGGTACTTTAAAGGCTTTCGGAATGTCTAATAGAGTTATCGGACTGACTTACGTGTTAATATCCTTTGTAATTATAGCTATCGTTTATTTATCAGCGGCAGGAATTCTGTTTTTCGCAGCGGACTTTACTACTGAAGGTGTGCTAAGGATGGTGAAGCTAGATACAGGGGGTTATAGCCTATACAATTTTAGAGTACTGCTGACTTATTTGCCATTTTTCACAGTTCTACCTCTTGTCATAGTTGGATTAACTATCTGGCTAAAGATTAGAAACGAAACACCAGGTGATTTAATTTACGAGCGGTAGTTTTATTAGTAATGCAGATGAATGAAACAGGAAGAGATTAAAACTAAACTAGGATTAGTTGTATGCCACCAATTGCCTCACAGATCTTTTTTCTGGAATGGTAAGCAATTCCCTATTTGTGCTAGATGTACCGGTATACATATTGGATACCTAACAATGCCTATCTTTCTTTTTAACCTTTGGACCCCCTCAATATGGCTTTCAATTTTCATGATTCTGCCAACCTATTTGGATGGACTAAGGCAGCATATTACTAAAAAGGAAAGTACGAATGTAATAAGGGTAGTTACTGGAGTGATTTCAGGTACAGGTTCTATGGCATTAATTGCAATGTTTGGACAATTCGTAGGGCGTGGAATCAAACCTTTTTTGTAAACACATAATAGAGATTAGGTTATGGCAGAGTTTGATAAAACAATTCGTAAAAATATAGCAGTCCATGAGAATGAGAATGTAAAAGTTACGGTATTACTCAGATACCTCACACGATCAATTGATTATAAAATCGGCCAGGAACAAGTTATTCAGTCTAATCAAGTGCTGATTGGTAGGGATGTAAATTGTGACGTGCGCTATAATGATTCTTACAATACAGTTAGTAGAAGACATGCTTCCATCACAAAAGAAAATGGAGATTGGGTGCTGACCAATATTTCCGAATCAAACCCGACGCTCATAAACAGTCGTCCTATTAAAAAAAGTTGGTATCTATCGTCAGGTGATGTTATTCAGTTTTCTATTGAAGGACCTAAAATAGAATTTATAGTAAGAACAGTTATAAAGGAGGTCAAACAGTCAGAAGCGCAATCTAGAATCGAAAAGAAACTTGTCTCAAAGCAATCCAAAGATGAACTTGAAACTGTCTATCAAATAGTTTCATTTTGTTTCCCTTTCATAGGTGCAATCATTTGGTTGGTTAATATGAAAAGTAGTCCGAAAAAGGCCAAAACAGCATGTTATGCTGCATTGTTAGGTATTGGTATTTCATTTTTAATTAATGTAGTAGCTGGAGCATCATAAATGGCCACAATAACTGGGTCTAATTGAGGTATTTTTTTAAGTCTAATTCAATTTGGATTTTGACAAAATAAAAATAGCGATTATTATCTCCTTTTGCGAAAGGGTTACATTAATAAGCGCGAACAGGCATTGTATACTCCATACGTACCGGTTTTCCAAGAAATTTAGCGGGTTGAAAAACAGGTAGCTTTCTGATTACACGAATCGCTTCGTCATTAATTAACTTATCTATGCCACGTACAATAGTGATGTTACTCACCCTTCCGTTCTTCTCAATAATAAACTTGACGGTTACCGTCCCTGTAATCCCGCTACTACGCGGCTGATATGGAAGCTTAAAAGTACTTGCGATGTGTTTCACTATCTGCTCATAGCCGCACAATAACATCTTTTCTTCGGTAACAAACTTTTGACATCCCGGGAAAACAGGAACATTTCCTACAGTAGCAATATTGAAAATCTTGCCATAGTAATATTCTTCTACGAAATCATCGGCAGAGATTGCGTTCCTAGAATCACCCGTGTTATCATCAGTATCCGTTGATTTAACCTCTTCATTTTCAACAGTTGTAAGTTCAGATTCAACAGTTGTAAGTTCAGAGGGTGCAGATATTGAAGAAAGCTCATTGTTCAATTCTTGAAGTTCTGACAATTTGGAATCAAGAGACTCAATTTGTGTCTTCAACTCTTCAAGTTCATCATTGTTCAGGCTTTCAATAGAATCCTGTCTTTTATCAAGTTCATCATTGTTCAGGCTTTCAATGGAATCCTGTCTTTTATCAAGTAGTGATGACAAATTAATGCTGTCAGATTGATTATAACCTTCAGATCGTTTCTCCCCAACGCGTGCATTTTGGTAAACAAAACCTATAATTATGCAAATTATCGGCAAAGAGGCCATTATTTTTTTCATTACGCTAAACGTACCATTAAATTAAACGTCTTGTGAAGGTAATGAATTCCGTTCATTTTATATTAACATCTGTCTTCTCGGTGGTTTTTGGTTTGTCGGGTTTATTTACTTCCCGATACAAAACTTGCTAAAAATATTTGCTAGAAGGTCATCTGTAGAAATGGTGCCCGTGATTTCTCCTAAACTGTCTAACGCAACCCTTAGATCTTGTGCGAGAAGGTCTCCAGGTATACTGAGCGCAACAGCATCCAAACTCCGTTGCAGGGCTTCTAAGGTTCGTCTAAGTGCGTCTGCATGACGAGCATTAGTCACAATAGTCTGAGAGGCAGAAGTAGTACTCCATGCGGTAAGCTCGGAAAGCTTTTGCAGCAGTGCCTCTAAACCCTCTTTTGATTTTGCGGAAACCACTAATGGAGTATGATCCAGTCTATCTAGTCTATGAATGATCGGAGTTGGATCAGCAGTATCAGCTTTGTTTAACAACACCAGTAGGTGTGCATCAGGAGCCATTTCTTGTAGCTCTAAAACCTTTTGTTCCAAGTCTTTCTCCGGGGCGGTGCTGTCTATCATATAAAAAATGACATCAGCGTTAATTGCTTGTTCAAGTGCCCTCGCGATACCTACTTGCTCCACATAGTCCTGCGTCTCTCTGATACCAGCCGTATCTATCAGGCGATAGGTGAGTCCTTGGTGTGTAAAGGTATCCTCCACAGTATCTCTTGTAGTCCCTGGAATTTCAGAAACAATAGCCCGATCCTCCCCAAGCAGTGCATTAAGTAGGGTAGATTTACCCGCATTAGGTGCACCAAGTATCGCTGTGGCAATCCCTTTTTTAAGCGCATTTCCGTATCTAAAGGAATCCATTAATCCAGATACTTTGGTTTTTAACAAGTTCAACATAGCCGTAAGCTGCTCACGCGAGGCAAACTCCACATCTTCTTCACTAAAGTCTAACTCTAATTCAATAAGAGAAGCGAAATGAACCAATTCTTCCCTAAATGCCGTAATCTCGTTAGAGAAACCACCTTTAAGCTGCTTGAGGGCAACATCATGCATGGCTCTGTTTTCCGCATGAATAAGGTCAGCTACAGCCTCAGCTTGAGCAAGATCAAGCTTCCCATTCATAAAGGCACGCATGGTATATTCACCAGGATCGGCCATACGTGCACCCTGTGAGAGCAGTGCTTCGAGTACACGTCCTATGATATAAGGAGATCCATGGCAGGACAGCTCTATGCTTTCTTCCCCGGTGAAACTCTTGCCTTCAGCGAAGAAATTCACAAGTATCTCATCTATATGTTGTTCCTCTATCGAAAAGTCGCCAAAGTAGGCCACGTGGGACGTCCATCCCTCTCGTTTTTGACGAACAGAACTGAAAAACGGGGTGAGTAGGCTGGAGGAATTGGTTCCTGATAAACGGATAATTCCTAGAGCTCCCACACCTTGTGGAGTTGATAAGGCACAAATGATGTCGTCTCGTAGCATGGGGGCAAAGATACATTGTTAAGTAATGAGCAAAGAAATTTCATGAACAACTAAGCCTATTAAAAGTTGAGGAGTACATTTGTCGCAGAATTCACAGAAAAACCATCTTCATGAGCGTTTTAGTCAACAAAGACTCCAAGATTATTGTACAAGGATTTACCGGTAAAGAAGGTACATTCCATGCAACTCAAATGATTGAATACGGAACCAACGTCGTTGGTGGCGTTACTCCGGGTAAAGGAGGGATGACTCACCTTGACCGTCCGGTATTTAACACTGTAACAGAAGCTGTACAGAAAGCTGGTGCAGACACCTCCATTATATTTATTCCTCCAGCATTTGCTGCAGATGGAATTATGGAAGCCGCTGAAGCGGGGATCAAAGTAATCATTTGTATTACAGAAGGTATCCCAGTTGCAGATATGGTTAAAGTGAAGGAATACTTAACTGATAAAAACAGCACATTGATTGGACCTAACTGTCCAGGTGTTATGACTGCTGGTGAGGCTAAGGTGGGCATTATGCCAGGCTTTATTTTTACCAAAGGGAATGTTGGTATTGTAAGTAAATCAGGTACGCTAACCTACGAAGCCGTTGACCAGTGTACGAAAGCTGGTTTAGGACAAACTACTGCCATAGGTATTGGTGGGGATCCTATCATCGGAACTACGACCAAGCAGGCCGTGGAATTGTTGATGAATGATCATGAGACGGAAGGTATCATCATGATCGGTGAGATTGGTGGTCAGTTAGAGGCTGAGGCAGGTTACTGGATCAAAGAGCACGGAACGAAGCCGGTTGTAGCATTTATTGCTGGCGAAACAGCTCCTGCAGGACGAACTATGGGACACGCTGGTGCCATTGTAGGTGGTGCAGAAGATACTGCAGCAGCGAAGAAAGCAATCTTGCGCGAATGTGGGATCACGGTTGTAGATTCACCTGCAGAATTAGGAATTACCATGGCGAAGATGTTAGCTAAATAACAATTCTCTTGAGATTTATATAAAGAGCCGCGACTGTAGATAGGTCGCGGCTCTTTCGTTTAACATGAACAGTTAAACGGTATATTTACAGTATGAAACAAGTTAAATGCCCTTCATGTAAGACGTGGTATGGCGTGGACCTTATTCTAGATAAATACGCATATACTTGTCCAAGTTGCAACGGTCCGTACATGGTGAAGTCATTAGACCAGTTGCAGCGTGAAGAGGAGAGGAGAGATCCGGTGAGTAATCCTCCACTAAGTTGGAAACGATTTGGAGAGATGCACTGGACTTTAGTTATTTTAAATAATATTGGGTTTATGATTCAAACCATTCTGTTCATGATTGGGACCCTTATTGGAATATTAGTTGCACCGCTTTAATACCAAGACTCATGGAATTTTTATCCCCCAGTACTAAACTACGCTTAGAGGCTTTAGAGCAGGAAAACCTGGAGCTAAAGGCAACTGTCGCTTCAGAGCGCGCAAACTTTAAGACCTCAAAAAAGCCCTTAGGATATCTACTAGTTATAGGGTTATTGGCTGTATGTTGCGTGTATCTATACATGAAAAATTCGCCAAGGACTGATGCTGAATTAGCAGGGGTTCGCGTGGAATTGTGGAAAAACGGTGCAGTAAAAGACACCATTTTAACGCCCAATACTAGCATTGAATATTCAGTACAAATAGGGTCATTTAAGTCGCTGGATTTAAGCGAGTTGAGTAAAGGTTTTGAAAGTGCGAATGTCTTAGAAAAGGATAGTTTAACTACCTTGGTAATAGGTAGATATAGCTCGTTATTAGAGGCTCAAGATCTTTTAGATATAGTTGTTACTGTAGGTGTGGAAAACGCCTATATAGTTGCATATAAGAATGGAAAAAACGTAGGTTTGCTCTCTAACAAAACCACGAATTAAATAACAGTATGGGTTTATTGACAGGAAAGACCGCCATCATTACTGGTGCGTCAAAAGGAATTGGAAAAGGTATTGCTGTAGCTTTTGCTAAGGCAGGTGCTAATGTTGCCTTCACTTATCTCAGCTCTGTTGAGAAAGGTCAAGCATTAGAAGAAGAGTTAAAGCAGTACGGTACTGGCGTTAAAGGTTTTCGCTCTGATGCTTCGAAAATGGATGACGCTGAGTCCTTAATATCTGACGTGATTGAAGCCTTTGGAGGCGTTGATGTCGTGGTAAATAATGCAGGTATTACAAAGGATACGTTGCTGATGCGAATGACTGAAGAGGATTTCAATAGAGTGATTGAAGTCAATCTGAATTCTGTTTTTAACATGACGAAGGCCGTACAGCGAACTTTTTTAAAGCAGCGCTCAGGGTCTATCATCAATATAAGTTCAGTAGTTGGTGTCAAAGGCAATGCTGGACAGTCTAATTACGCTGCTTCAAAAGCAGGAATTATTGGGTTTACTAAATCTATAGCATTGGAATTAGGGTCCAGAAACATTCGTTGTAACGCAATCGCTCCTGGGTTCATAGAGACTGAGATGACTGCTGTATTAGACGAAAAAACGGTTCAGCATTGGCGCGACAGTATTCCATTGAAGCGCGGTGGAAGTCCTGAGGATGTTGCAAATGCTTGTTTGTTCTTAGCTTCGGACATGGGAGGCTACATTAGTGGTCAAGTCCTTAACGTTTGTGGAGGAATGCTAACTTAATGACAACAACGGCCGCCGTATTTATAGCACTTATAGTTGGAGCTGCGGTAGCCTGGTTTTTATATATGTTTAAGCAAAACGCCAAGACCCCATGGGTCTTGGCGTTTTTGCGTTTTGCGTGGTTTAGTTTACTGGTTTATGCGCTTTGCTCTCCATCCACCTCAACCAAGTCTACCTTAAAGCTGGTAGAGCCCTTAACCATACTACTTGATTCTTCGGCCTCACTACAGGAAGACTATAGAAAAGGCCTTAGCGATCTAGAGGATAATCTAACCGCTGGTGACATTCCCTACCAAACCAGAAACTTTTCTAGGGAGCACATACCGGAGAATAAGCAGTGGATATATGTTGGAGATGGCCATGTGAAGGCAGGTCATCCAGACGATGCTCCAGTCGCCGCGTTATTATTAAATGGGATAACACCTCGTCAACTTCCATTAATCTCCGGGGTTTCTATTCCCTCTAGGGTACTTGCAGGGTCTCTGGTTCGTGTGAATGTAATCGCAGATAAGCTTTGTGAACTTAAGACGACTGTGCAGGGTAAAGATTATCTCGGTAGTTCATTTGATTTAAGAGTTCCGGATGGTTTAGGCAGTCTCACCATGACCAGCTTGGCCCTGAAGAATAACCAATCTGACACGCTGTTGACCACGGTCGAAGTCATATCGTTCTTTACTAAAATACTTGTGGTCACTGACTTTCCTCATCCACATGAAGCGATGATTCGTCGGTATGGTAGATCGCATAGTATAGCGGTAGAAACTATAAAATTCAAAGACATTAGTAGTACTAATCCTCATCAGGGTCCAGTGATCGCTATTGGAGGAGGAGAGAATGTGTGGTCATTACTTGAGAATACGTATAGTGGAGCTTTACTTACGCTCGGCGCATGGGCACCCCAACAAACACTGGTAAAGAAAACGTTCTTAAACTCTTCCTTTTGGCCTACGGATATAAAGGAAACTATAGATCTTCATGTGAAGAGTATGGATACAGAATTCATAGTCACTACGAAGCGCATGGATGCTAACGGAGTGCACTGGTATGCCTCAGCACTTGCAAACAAAAATGCTTTTTCATTATTCGAAGCGTTGTTAGAGAAATTGATATCCTTAAATGAACCTTCGCGACTTCAACTTACCGCACCACAGCGCGCTTTTTCTGGGGAGCGGATTAATGTGGTTGCAACCGTAGTAAACGGAGAGGGTAGAGTGGCACCTTCCTCCTTTAGTGGAAAGGTTTTTACTGGGGACGATCAGATGGAACAGTTGACTTTTACGGTAGAAAATCAATCCGGTACAGCAAGCTTCGATGCGCAAAGTACTGGTAAATTATCTGTTCAAGTAGTAGCCAATTCTAAGGGGTCAGAAATCAAAGCTTCCGCAACGGTCCAGATAGAAGAACTTAACATAGAAGAAGTCACCCCTAAAAATACCACCATGTTGGCAGATTGGGCACGCAATGGCACTGTAATAGTGGGCACAGAGGATGCTAATGACATCGTATCAAGTCTTACTATTAAGGAGACCATGGTGAGCTATGTCAAGAAAAATCCCCAGCACGCCTATTTGGCCTACTGGGGATTAGTATTATTACTCGCACTTACGGAATGGTATATCCGAAGAAAACGAGGTTTGGTCTAGAGATTAGCGGCTAAAAAGTCAGCTAGATCTGCAGGTTCCATGTTTTTACCTACGATCACGCCGTTGTCATCAATCAATAAATTCTGAGGAATGAATTGAATTCCGTAGAACGTAGATATTTCATTTTGCCATCCACCTAAATCACTCATCTGTGGCCAAGGCAATCCATCCTCAGCTATTCCTTCAATCCAGCGTTCAGCCTTATTGTCTAAGCTTACACCAACGATGTTAAAGCCTCTTGAGTTATTGTTCGCATATAATTCTACCAGGGCAGGGTTCGCTGCGCGACAAGGTCCACACCAGGAAGCCCAAAAATCTACCAAAACATATTTTCCATCAACACTTAGCACGCTGATGGTATCGCCATCTGGTGTAGCCTGAGAAAAATCAGTAAACACAGCGCCCACGGAAGATTTCTCCATCGTGACGATCTTATCCGTCAATTTGATGTAATCTGGACTCTCAAAGTATTGCTCTGATACCTGAGCGGCAACGTCCTTGAAGTCTTCATACGTAAAATCTGTACTGTTAGACCCCATCAATATTGCTGCACCTAAAATATCATTCTTTTTAGCGAATTCTAGATTCATTTTAGCTTGACTCGAAAGAAGGTTCATAGCTTCTGAACGAATGGCTGAAATAGTAACAGTATCTCCAACTTGACTAGCTTCTTTGAATTTATTCTCAAGAACCATCATGGTCTGGTTGAACATTTCGCTTTTCGCAGTCAAGGAATTGGCAGAGTCATTAAACACTCCAGCCTCAAAAGTAAATCCGTTGATAGTATCAAAAGTTAGCGAAACATCTTCGCCTCCATGATAATACACCGCAGGCTGACCCAACTCTGCAATTTGAATCATCGCATATTGGTTTACAAAGTCTTCAACGCGTATGGTAAGTTTACCATTACTTAAGTTTCCTTCATAAAGTACTTGATCGCCTTCGATCGTTAATTTTACAGGGCTATCGCCTGCATCTGGAGCATTTATGGCCAATTCAAAACCTTCTTCACTCGTACAAGCGATAAAAGCGATTGAGGCAAAAACGCCAAGTAGTAATTTCTTCATTGCTATTGTTTAAGTTTACTCTTGCAAATTACAATACACAAATGAAGAAAATCGTTACCGTTCTCACAATTATCTATTCTATTTCAATCTCACATGCAAAAGAGGGGATTTGGATCCCTATGTTGCTTAACAACAATATCGCTGAAATGCAAGCTATGGGTTGCGAATTAAGCGCTGAAGATATTTACAGCGTGAACCACAGTTCCCTGAAAGATGCGATCGTGAGCTTTGGTGGATTTTGTACCGGAGAATTCATTTCTTCCCAGGGCTTAGTCCTCACGAACCACCATTGTGGATATGGTCAGATTCAAAAGCAAAGTAGCCTGGAGCATAATTATCTGAAAGAAGGCTTTTGGGCAAACAATACCTCAGAGGAGTTAAAGAACCCGGGCTTATTTGTGAAGCAGTTGGTCTACATGGAGGATGTCACAAACGCTGTAGTTGTCTCTTTAGATGCAGAGGCTGCCATCTCATCACTTGTTGGGGCGAAAACAGCTGAAAACCCCGATTATGACTATGAAGTGGTCCCTTTCTTTTATGGAAATCAATTCTTTTTGCTCGCTACGAAAAAATACAATGATGTACGTCTCGTAGGTGCCCCACCGTCTTCTATTGGCAAGTTTGGTGCGGATACTGATAATTGGGTTTTCCCGAGACACACAGGAGATTTCAGTCTATTTAGAGTGTATGACGACGCGGGCTTACCATTTACACCGGCCCAACATTTAAAAGTGAATATAGGACCAAGGACCCCTGGCGAATTCACCATGGTTTTAGGATATCCTGGAACTACGCAAGAATATTTGCCTGCTGTGGCAATGGATCAATTGGTGAATGAAGTGAATGTCTACAAAGTTGAAGTAAGAACTGTACTGCTGGAGATCATGGACAGAGAGATGCGTAAAAATGAAAAGGCTAAAATTCAATACGCTTCTAAATATGCCAGCACGGCAAATGGATGGAAGAAGTGGATCGGTCAAATTGAAGGAATTGAGTCTACAAAAGGACTAGATAGAAAAAGAAGGTTGGAAGCTGATTTCACAGCCAGAATTGCTGCAGACCCTAGCTTGTGGTCAGAATACAGTAGTCTACTAAATGATTTAAACGTAGCGTATACCAAGCGAGCTCCCTCCGGATTAATGCGTACGGCATTTATTGAAACGATTTACTATGGAATGCCTTGGTTCAACTTCATGAACGGTGTAATGCGCATAGAGGAATCGGATGAATTAAAGGCTAAGGTTCTTTCCTTTCAGGAAGGTTTTAACCGAACCATTTCCGAGGAAGCTACGACGAAGATGCTCGAGCTCGCCCTAAAGGACTTACCGGAATTAAGGACCAGTATACCTGGTACTGCTGAGGAATTTTCTAAAGCTGTTCATGACGAACTAGATGACTTATTTACAGCAGCATTAGGTCAAGAAGAGTTCTCCTTAGAAGAACAATCTGTAAGTTCTGATTTCGTGTCTACCGTTTTCGGGATGTATAGATCTGATATAGCGCCAGCTTATAATGAGCAGAATAAGCGCATAGCATCCTTGCAAGCAACTTATATGGAGGCGCTTACTACAGCCTTTCCAGAACGTCAGTTTTATCCTGATGCCAACAGCACACTGAGAGTTACGTACGGAAAACTGGAGGGTCTAGCACCAAGAGATGCTGTTTCCTATCGTACAACCACCTATTTAGAGGGAGTGATGGCTAAATACCAGCCTGGTGACTATGAGTTCGATGTTCCAGCAAAACTGATCGAACTTTATGAAACTAAGGACTATGGTCCCTATGCAGAAAATGGCAAGATCCCTGTGTGTAATATAGCTTCCAACCACACCACAGGTGGAAACAGTGGTTCACCGGTTTTAAACGGACGTGGAGAGCTGATTGGGCTTAATTTTGATCGTATCTGGGAAGGTACTATGAGTGATGTTAACTTTGATGAACGGATTTGCCGTAATATTATGGTAGACAGCAGGTATGTTCTATTTATTATTGACAAGTTCGCGGGTCAACAATGGTTGATTGACGAAATAGCTGTGACTCAATAGATTGAACCTTTTGTCGTATTGAATTGTTTTCTATAAAATCACTTTAAATGAAATGGTGTCTTTTTTCGTTCTCCCTTCTTTTATCGGTATCCTGTAACCTAGGTGGCCAAGGCACCTCGGATGTTGATTTTCAGGAGATAAGAAGTAATTTCGGATCAGATTTCCCTGTCGAACCTCCCTTAGATTATCAAAGTAAGGCACCTTCGTATGTCCAACTAGACAATAGGATCGGGGCAGCAATTGATGATAAAAAAGCAACATTAGGCAGGGTGCTCTTCTATGATAAAAACCTCAGTTTTAACAACAGTATAGCCTGCGCTTCCTGCCACCAGCAAACTGCTGCTTTTGGGGATACCTCAAGTAGAAGTATAGGTTTAGACGGTGGACTGACGGGCAGACAAAGTATGAGGTTAGCTAACCTTAGGTTTTCAAGTGAGGGCAAAATGTTTTGGGACGAGCGTGCCCTTAGTTTAAATGACCAGGTCACGCAACCCATACAGGATCACATAGAAATGGGGTTTAGCGGTCTTCAAGGGCAACCCGGAATGATCAGCTTGCTCGCTAAGTTGGACTCCATCCCATATTACAACGAACTTTTTTCATGGGCCTTCGGCAATAAATCTGCTTCAGAGGCATTCATAGCAGAGGCGCTCACAGATTTTGTGTCTTCTATTGAATCCTTTGATTCAAAATATGATCAAGGTGTTCAAGCTTCCGGAACAATCAATGGCCCTTTTCCAAATTTTACAACAGAGGAGAATCATGGTCTTGAGTTATTTTTAACTCCTGCTCAACTTAATAGTTCCGGAATTAGAACTGGTGGTGGAATAGGGTGTGCCGGTTGCCATAGCCCACCAGAGTTTTCTATTGGTGCTGGAATTCATAACAATGGGGTAGACCATGTCGCGGGAGATCCATCTGGCTTTGATACTACAAATACAAAGTCCCCGTCCTTGAGGGATGTCTTGAATAGCAGTGGTACTCCTAATACACCTATGATGCATACTGGCGATTTCTTAGAGTTCACTACAATCATAGAACATTATAATGAAGTCATCCCAGATGTTAATAACACGACGATGGATCCACGATTAGCGAAGGGGCCTTCGGTCGTTAAGATGGAGTTAACTACTTCAGAAAGAGAGGACTTAGAGTCGTTTGTGATGACTTTGACGGGGAGTGCGTTATATTCAGATGTACGTTGGTCAAGCCCCTTCTAAAGTCTCAGATTATTAGTGTTAATTCCGAGTCTACGCAGTAATTTTACCATTTAAGGAAAATACCTATGAGAGATACTACCATTTTCGATCTGATTAATCGGGAACATGAGCGACAGATAAATGGCATAGAAATGATTGCCTCTGAGAACTTCGCTTCTCCGCAAGTAATGGAAGCGCAAGGATCTGTGTTAACCAACAAATATGCAGAGGGATATCCTGGTAAGCGCTACTATGGTGGTTGTGAGATTGTGGACATGGTAGAAGAGTTGGCACGAGATCGCGCCAAGGAGCTCTATGGTGCTTCCTACGTAAATGTTCAACCTCATAGTGGTTCGCAAGCTAATGCAGCCGTTTACTTAGCGGTGATGAACCCAGGTGATACTATGCTAGGTTTTGACTTAAGTCATGGCGGACACTTGACACATGGTTCGCCGGTTAATTTTTCCGGTAAGACTTACAATGCAGAGTTTTATGGTGTCGATCAAGAAACGGGTTTACTGAACTACGATAAAATTGAAGCAAAGGCGAAGCAGGTCATGCCAAAAATGATTATTGCTGGAGCTTCAGCTTATAGTCGTGATATTGATTTTGAAAGATTCCGTGATATTGCAGATGAAGTAGGGGCCATTCTACTTGCAGATATTTCACATCCTTCAGGAATGATCGCTAAAGGGATTTTGAATGATCCTATGCCTCATTGTCATATTGTGACCACTACAACACATAAAACACTTCGTGGACCTAGAGGTGGTATGATCATGATGGGAGAAGATTTTCCTAATCCATGGGGTGAGACCAATAAGAAGGGAGAATTAAAAATGATGTCAAACATTCTAGATATGGCTATTTTTCCTGGAATACAAGGTGGACCACTAGAACATGTAATTGCTGCTAAGGCTGTGGCTTACGGTGAGGCGCTGACCGATGGTTTCTTCCATTATCAGCTTCAAGTTAAGAAGAACGCGGAGGCCATGGCTAAAGGCTTTATGGACAGAGGATACAATATTATTTCAGGTGGTACAGAAAACCATATGATGTTGATTGACCTCAGAAACAAGGGAGTTACAGGAAAGGCCGCGGAACACGCTCTAGTTCGTGCTCATATCACGGCTAATAAGAATATGGTACCCTTCGATGATAAGAGTCCATTCACAACCTCTGGAATACGTTTGGGGACCCCTGCGATCACTACGCGTGGAATGAAGGAGCATGAAATGGATCTGATTGTAGATTTAATAGACCGCGTCTTGTTGAATATTGACTCTGATGTACACTTGAAAGAGGTAGGCGATCAAGTAGTTGAACTGATGAAAGACCGTCCACTGTTCACTTGGGAATAGACTATGTCGATTGTAAAAAAACGAGATTTTATGAAAGTAATTATTTTAAGACAATGGAGCCACTTTCTTGTCTTTTGTACTGACTTTATAAACAAGGCACAATTATTGGTGCAACCATTTAAAAATATACCAATGAAAAAAGCTATTGTAGCTCTTTTTGCTTTTACGGTGGTTTCGTTTACCTCTTGTGAGTCAAACACAGATTCGGAAACAAATACAGAACGCTTTTACGCATCACCATGGGAAGTCAGCCTACACAGAACACACTTAGCAGTAGGCTCAACACCTGCTGCGGATGAAAGCTTTACGGGTAACGCGACCTTAGAGAAAAGTGGTAGCTTATTTTATGATATGGGTAGTTTAAATGATCATATGTACCAGAGCTGGAGTTACAGTTGGTCCACAGATCATTTTTTTATGAACTGGGAACCGTGTATTGATTGGCATATGAATGAAACCTCAGATTCACTCTTCTTACATTACAACCATTATGATTTTGACCCTAACTCAGGGAATTCATTTTACTGGGACTATGAAGTCATCATGACTAAATAAGAAATAAAAAAACCGGCCTAGGCCGGTTTTTTTTATTTCTCTTCCATTTTGCGCTTCAGAATGGCAATTTCTTTTGCTAAGGTATCTATAACCCTAAATGTAATGACCGTAGTAGCGATCAGGCCTACAGTTAAGATGTAAATGAGCGTATCCATATTTATGATTTTTAATGTTGAGCGTTAGAATATTTTTTGAAAATCAAATTGAGTTATTTTTTTATACATCACAAAGAAAAACACTCCATAAAATCAAACTTTTATCCATAAGCTTACATTTAGTATTGAAGCGTCAGGTATCTCGAGGTTTGGTTTCACATAACAAGAATACTTGAACCCTTATACGTTTACGGTTCTATACCTAGACTTCGTTTTAAGTTTTTGATCTACATAAGTTAAGATTTCATTTGCGTCATTTTTGTTCTGAAGGAATTTGACGTCTACTTTCCTCAATGGAGCGTTGCTATGCACACGAATGGTCAATTTGTCTTTTTCTAGAATAAATTTGAATCTGATCGGCTTTGTAAGGTTATTTCTAACCTTGAAATCCTTAAACCCAAAAACAACTGTTGCATCAGAGCCTAAAGGTGTAAAACGTGTTTCGTTTGTATATATGTCAGTCGAGTGGTTGTGTCGTTCCATGATTTCTAAGTCCGCGCATAAACTTGCGAAATAAATTAATCCTGATAGTTGACATAAGCCACCGCCATATGTGGGAACAAGCGTTCCATTTACAATGGAACGACTCTCCTTAAAACCTTGCTTCTTGGAAGGACTCCCAACTGTTCTCCAAAAGGAAAAGACTTCGTTTGGATGAATTACGATTTGTTCAATTTGTACTATTGCAATCTTAAAGTTCTGAACTTTCGCACTATTAGTTTCGCTTTCTTTTATTTCCTGGGTTAATTCAACATCGCCATGGTAAGTGATTTTTTCTTCACTTTTAGCAGCGTATGGAACATGGTTAAACAAATCAAGGATTTGATTTTTCACCAAATTGATTGATACTTTTAATGGATAGGGCAGCATTTCCTTTATCATGGTAGTTTCAATGTTTATAGGTGCCATCTGGCAAGACGGAAGGAAATAGATACGCGGTATCTGTCAAAAGTGAATAAATTGCAGTATCTCTATCTTCTACCAATGTACGCGTATTCAAATCCCATTCTTGAGATATCTCGTTTAGTCTATTTTCCTGAGCACCAAGAATCGAAGTCATTGCCCAATACATATATTCAGCAGCCATGCAATCGTATTTACAAGTATTGTCATCATAGGTGTACCAGGCATCTGCTGGATAGGGATTAGGTATTGACGTGAAGTTCCCACCTCTTGCTATATCCATGGCATTGGTTAATGAAGTTCCCGCGTTTTCTCCAAAAATATCTGGATAAGCGTTAGCATATCCGCTATGCGTAATAACGTGCCAAACTTCTTCTAGTGCAGCATCAAAACGTCCTGTATTTCCGTTCGTATGCCAAGAAGGTATTGATTCATCAGCACCTAAATCTTGTGCGTTGAGATTTATCTGAGATTCAGATTTCCACATAAATAAGGCTGCGTCATTCTCTGTTAAGGCGTTTAATAAAGTCATATTATCCACTAACCCATCTTCGTCATTATCTAAATATTGAGCCATTACATTAGCCGCATGAAGCAATTTATTGTCTTCGACATTCGAATAAGCATAGACGGGAATTCCAAAAACATCTACCTTTCTATTCGTCGCTCTAAAGCCAGGATCATTGTGTGCTTCAATGGTGAAATTCGGATCGCTTCCTGGTAAAATGATACCACCATCCTTTTTACAAGCATTAAATATTGGAAGAACGAGGACTACGGCAACTGCTAAACTAATTTTCTTCATTAGGCTTTGTATCTTACCCAAAAGATAATAAACTAGTTTTATCGATAAGCAGCAGCACCTGAATGTTTTAAGGAGAATTCTTATCAGTAATTTAGATAAACATCATCCCAAAAGAATATGAAAAAATTCCTTACAATCATTGCCGTCATGATAACAATGTCAATGGCGGGGCAGAGTCAATTTGCGCAAGGCTTTCAAGCTGGTTTTCAAGAAACAGCTATGGGAATGCTGGCAACACCTGCCATCCCAATATACTCTACTTGTGGTGTTAGTTATGATCCATACAAGTGTGGTTATGAACGAGGGGTACAATTAGGAGTTGACATGATGGCGATGGCTGAAACTACTGTAGAAAACCCTAATACGCATCAAAGGACTGGAGTAGGTTTTTTCATAGGAATCATAGCCGTTATCGCTGTTGCCATAACGTTGCCCGTTATAGTAATATGGGGTTCATAGTTTTAATCTGCTGAACGTGTTGATTTTACTATTATTAATCAAGACTGCAGTTAAGTTTAGCTCTTTGAAATTATTGATTTACTGAATTATTATCGTGTCATTCCAATGA
>ENA-ORXF01000284-ORXF01000284.1-marine-metagenome-genome-assembly--contig:-NODE-284-length-38113-cov-8.480387_pt1 | contig 38113 bp, 30 predicted proteins | sample MGYA00237864_ERZ511476 | MGnify/ENA primary metagenome ERZ511476 (study PRJEB26306, sample SAMN06343908) | marine metagenome | isolation source: coastal waters | place: Atlantic Ocean: West Antarctic...
GATCTTCAAATAGTCCACGATAGTTTTGATAGTTATATAAATAATTTTACAGGTAATTTATATATTAAAAATTTAGCTGACAATAAAGATATTATATTTCAAAATGATGATGGTGCTGGTGGTGTTGCTACGTATTTAACTTTAGACGGTGGCACCACGCACGCTTATTTTTCAAATCCAGGAAACGTTGGTATTGGGGTTACTAATCCTGGTAGAAAATTATCTATTGATGGTTCTATTGAGTTAACCGGGTCAGACATGGTGTTAAATACAACAAGCGCGGCTATTAGACGTGGTTCATCTGGTCAAATGTTTTTAGATGCTCCTGGAGATGTAACAGTAACGATAGATAGTAATAACAATAATACAGACAGAGTATTTAATGTAAAAAAAGATACAAGTACAGAACTATTTAGAGTTCAAGAAGACGGCAACGTCGGTATCGGGACGACTAGTCCTGCAACTAAATTAAATGTTAATATAAGTGCTACTGACGCCTTAATGGCTCAAACAACCACGGGTACTTTAGATCCTATTGGTTCTGACGCTTTATTTTTGGAAAATACAAATGCCAGTGCAAATTGGGTTGGTTTGAATTTTAAAGTAAGGACAAGTGGCGCAGCTTTAGGTAGAATTGCACTTCAAAGACAAGGAAATAGTGATGGTGATTTTACTTTTCAATTAAGAGATCCATCAGCTACAAGTAATAATGTTGAAAGAATGCGTATTACTGGTGATGGCAACGTCGGTATTGGCACGACTACTCCTACCGCAAGATTAATGGTAAAAGATTCTTCAGATTCAGGGTTTGATAGTGGAATAGCAATAATAAGAAGCGCTAATACACAGACAGGTTATATTAACATGGTTGGCGGCGCAATGAACATGAACTCACCATCAATACCAATCACATTTAGACAATCTGGTGTAGAGGAAATGAGAATTAGTTCTGCTGGAGCTATTAAGTTTAACTCTTACGGTGCGGGTACTTTAGTTACCGATGCCTCAGGTAATATAACAGTGTCAAGTGGTGGTGGTGCTGGCGGTCCTTTCTTACCACTAGCTGGTGGAACAATGACTGGGACAAACGGTGTTATATTTCCAGACAGCTTTGCTTTAAAAATAGGTACAGGTTCTGATCTTCAAATATCGCATGATGCAGCAGATTCTAGTATTAACAATAATTTAGGACATTTATACATTACACAGAACGCAGACGATAAAGATGTTTATTTTCGAAATGATGATGGTTCTGGCGGTGTTGCTATATATTTCTTTTTAGATGGTAGTGCAGCTGATGGTACTGGTAATTTGTATACTAATTTTCCTGATAACTCACGTTTAACCTTTGGCGGCGCAACAGATGGAGACCTTCAAATATTCCACGATGGAAGCAATAGTTATATAATTGATAATGGTACGGGAACTTTTAATTTACGAGGAAGTACACAAGTAATTATTGGTGGGAAAAATGGTGAAGTAGGAATTCAATATGTAGAAAACGCGGGTGTAGGATTAAGACATAATAATGTAACAAAACTAGTTACAGAAAGCACAGGTGTTGCCATAACAGGTGCTGCAACCGGAACTACAGCAACTACGGGTACAGATGTTGATGCAACTTTAACAACTAAAGGTTATGTTGATGGTCTTGTAACAGGTGTTCCAGTATATAAAGGAACATGGGATGCTAGCGGTACAGCTGGTGGTACTCCAGATTTAAGATTAGCTGCAAACAAAGTATTAGGAAATTATTACATAGTAAGTACAGCAGGTAGCGCAACTCCAAACGGAACAGGTGTAGAACCTGATTCATGGGCTGTAGGTGATTGGTGTATATTCTCAGATGTAACACCAGGCGCTGGAACAGATCTATGGCAAAGAATAGATAATTCGTCTGTAGTATCAGGCGCTGGTACAGGACAAAAAGTAACTAAATGGGAAGGAACTTTAGGTGCGCCTTCAGAAACTTTAACTGATGGCCCAATAACATTTAGTGGTAATAATTCAACTTTTGCAGGAACAATAATATCAAATTCAACTGATAGTATAAGAAAGCCAGTAAATAATGCTAATATAAATATTTCAGGTGGCGATGCAACAAATGTAGGTGCTAATTATGCATTATTTGGTGGAACACACGCAACCTTAGCAAATGTCCATAGATGGAGAAATGGTGGAACAGAAGTGATGCGTATAGATGCTTCTGGAAATTTAGGAATAGGAGCTACTCCTAATTCTTATACCAATTATACGACTTTAACTTTAGGAAATACATCTGGACTTGGAAGTATATTTGATATAGAATATCAAACCACAAGAACATTATCATTATATGCTGATACAAATGGAGGAAATATAAATGTAATACAAGCTAAACCTTTAATTTTTTATACTTCTGCATTAGAAAGAATGCGTATTGACTCAGCTGGAGATGTAACAATACAAACATCTGGTGCTGATGATATAAAGAATTTTACAATACTTAGTTCAAATGGTTCGTCTGAGGTTTCAAGTTTTGTTATACAAAATGATGGCGAGAATGGTTATATTAATTTTAAATTAGGAGCAGGTGGTTCGGCTGCAAGCACTAAATTAACAATAGGTAATGCTGCTAATTCTGGTAACGTTGGTATCGGGACGACCGCGCCCAGTGTAAAATTAACTCTTAGGAGAGAAAGCAACGGAAATATATTCTCAATATCTAGACCAGCGAGTAATACTTCTGCTTATTTTATTGGTATATCAGGTAATAATACAAATTTATACACAAACAACGGGATACATACCTTAGGGGTAAATAACCCGCTTGGCACCGGAGGTGAAATACCTTATATGATTATGTCCCCTGCTGCGGGGAGGTTTACTACTTTTACAGCGGGTAACGTAGGTATTGGAGTTACTAGTCCTACAGCTAAACTAACCGTTTTGTCAACCTCTACTACATTACCAACCTTACAAATTCAGGGTACAGGAGGTTATTCGTTTTTAGCAGGACATTCTGATCCTTATCACGGAATGATATTTAGAGGAATACCAAGTGCCGCTACTACATATGCTGTTACTCCTGGAGATCAAATATCTTTTCTAGAATATGGAGGTGATTTTAGATTTTATGAAAAAAGCAGTCAAGGTGGTGCAAGTGGTACTTTAAATGAAATATCTAGAATACATAAGACAGATTCATTTTTTCTTAGTAACGTAGGTATCGGGACGACTAGTCCTCAATCAAAACTACAAGTTGCTGGTGGTATTCAAATGGCTGATGATACAGATGCTGGAACAACTGCTGCTAAAGCAGGTACAATGCGATATAGAACAGGTACTGAATATATAGATGTTACAGGTACAGAACTTGTAACAAATGGTAATTTTGATTCAGCGACTGGATGGACAGCACAATCAGGCTGGGCTATTTCTGGTGGAAAAGCAAATGGAACAACAACAACAGATTCTATATACCAGAGCATTGCAGCTATAACCGCAAGTACAAAATATAGACTTATTTACACTATAAGCGGTCTTACTGCTGGAAGTGTTAGAGTGTCATTAAGAGCTGCAGTTACAACAACACAAACTACAAATGGAACTTTTACAGAAATAGTTACCAGTGGAACTTCCGCAGACACTAATTTTTATATAGACGCTGTAGCTTCTTTTACAGGCTCAATAGACAACGTATCATTAGTAGAAGTAACAGCAGAAGATGCAAGCTACGCAGACATGTGTATGCAAACAGGAGCATCAACATATGAATGGGTTAACATAGTAAGAAATACATATTAAATGGGTACAGGAAAAACATATTCAACAAAATATTTACTAGACAGTAATAATAGCTCTGGCGTTGCAGGCCAAGTCTTATCAACAACCTCAACAGGTATTGACTGGGTTAACGCTAATACAGTACCAGGCGCAGGTCTTTGGATTGAGAGTGGTAACAATATATATAATAGTAATTCAGGCAACGTTGGTATTGGAACGACTGGACCTACTTATAAACTAGACGTTGTAGGAAATGGTAGATTTTCTGGATTTCTTGAAATGGCAACTGGCGGGGCAGTGTATCAAGGGCAAAAATTTTATCTTGATGGAGGTGGTGATACTTTTTTAGAAAGTCCTTCAAGTAATATAATGACGTTTACTACAAATGCTGTAGAAAAAATGCGTATTAACCCCGCGGGTAACGTTGGTATTGGAGTTGTGCCTGTAACTTCTTGGGATACTTTTACAGCTCTACAGATACAAGGTTCTTCACTTAGTGGTTTAGGAGAAAACAACACAGTTCTTGGAAGCAATGTATATCATAATAGTAACGCATTTAAATATATAGGAACAGGCGCTGCGACTCTTTATCAACAAAGACTTGGAGAACATAAATGGTTTGGTGCGGCATCAGGAACAGCAGGTAATACCGCAAGTGTAACACAGCATATGGTTATCGAAGCATCAGGTGACGTTGGTATTGGAACAACTAATCCTGATGATAGATTAGATGTTATAGATGGTAATGCTCAGATGGTGTTTGGAACAGCATCAAGCGATAGAACTTATATGCAATTTAAGCACAATGCCGTGCCTACAGATGGTGATGAAATATGCCTGATGGATTTCACTGGTTATAATAGCGCTAGTCAAGACGTTAGATACGCTATATTAACTACAAAAGCTGAAGACGTTACAGATGGTTCTGAAGATGGTTCTTTGCTGTTTCTTACAATGAAAGCAGGAGTAAGCACTAACACTATGACGTTAAGAAGCGGTAACGTTGGTGTTGGAACGCCTGATCCACTTTATCCTTTGAATGTATCAATACCTTATGCAAAAACAAGCACAGGGACACAACAGTTTGCAGCAATTTTTACAACAAATGAAGCTGCTGCTAGTGCTCCATTTGGATTAAGAATAGGAATTATTGGTGCCGCTGCCATTGCTAATCGTTATGCAGCTTTACAAACAACAGATTATAATTTAGCAGATGGTGGTAATATAGTAATGCAGGCGGCAGGTGGCAACGTTGGTATTGGAACGACTTCACCTGACTACAAGTTTGAAGTTCAAGGAGTAATATCAAGTGCAGACGCAGGTTTACAAAAAGCGACTTTTGCAAATGTTGGTAATGATTTAGTTTTAACTGCTAATGCAGACGCTACAAATGTAACAGCTAAAATGTTATTTAACAGCTCTGGAGCAGGTGGGAGTAGTGTATCAACTAAAATGACTATTGATGGTGTTGGAGCTATTAGATTTAATAATTATAATGGAGCCGATCGAGCAGGAACACCTACTTATTTATTAGGTACAGATCTTCAAGGTAACGTAGTTAAAACACTAGGTGGTGCGCCATCTGCTGGTGGAGGTACTACTTCACAATCTAAATACTATACTTCGTTAACGGGTAGTAGTACTGATTTTTTCCCTTTGTTTACAATAAACGATGTAATGGGTCCAGTAAATTGTAAAATATTTACATATGCTCATGACTCTTTAGAGTTTAGTGTAGCCGAAGGATATGGACCTTCTAATGCTGGTAGTATAACTATTATAAATTCTGTACAGACAGCTAATGGTAATTACGCTACAGTAGAGGCTGTTAGAATAGATCAAGCTGGCGTTGTAGAAGTAAAATTAACTTGGGGAGTTGCAACTCCAACAGTCAGTATAGGTGTACTAATAACTGGTTATCAAGTGCCAAATTTAGTAGCGTCATTAGCAACAGGAACAAGTACCGCTACAACAGTTGATAGCGTAGATGTTAATACCACTGGGATATTAAGATCAAAAAATAAATTACAAGTTGGTGGTACTTATCTTAATGCTTCAGCAAATACAATATCACTTAATAGAACTGGGAATAGTTATTTTAACGCTGGCAACGTTGGTATTGGAACGATTAGTCCTGCTACAAATTTTGTTGTTTCAGACGGCGGCGGCACAGGTTTAGAAATAACACCTCAAGACGCAAACACAAGAATTTCTTTAGTTGCTTACGATAGAATAGACTTTGCTTATAGAGAGTTAAATTTTGATGGTTATAATTATAGCTTTAGAACATCAGGAAATGTTAAGGCTGTTATGTTAAACAGCGGTAACGTTGGTATTGGGACGACTAGTCCAACATCTAAATTAGAATTAGGCCCAAATGGAAGTTTAGGTGCAAATATTACAAACCAAAATATAATACTAAATCTTGACGGAGGATATGGTACAACAGGAACACCATCAGGGGGTCAATACAAAGTTCTTGGTTTTGTGGGAACTACTAAAGAAACAGCCGATATAACCACGCAAACTTCTGGTGAAACTACAAAAAACTTTTACGCAGGTATTATTGGAGGTGATTATTTTAATAGCAACAGATTTAGTGTTTGGCAAGCTGGTGTAGAAAGATTAACGATATTAGGTACCGCAACTGGTTCTGGAAACGTTGGTATTGGGACAAGTAATCCAGCAGTTAATTTACATGTTGTTGACACGTCTAATACAGAACTTAGAGTTACAAATGATAGCACGACTGATCACAGCGCTAGAATACAGCAAACTGATAGTGGAACTTTTTTGTCAGGTTCTGATACTTCAAATGTAAATCAATTTGTTTTTAGAGCATACGGAGCTTCATTTATAAACGCCGGCAACGTTGGTATTGGAACGACTGGTCCTACTGAAAAATTAGAGGTAAGAGGCGGAGTTGTTAGAATATCAGACTCACGTGGTAATGATAGTGGAATTCTTGCTTTTGGAAATTTTTTAAATGGAGCAGGATATTACGACAACGCAGTATGGAGAGGCGCACTAAACACTCCAACTAGTTCTGGTAATTTCATGCACATGAGTTCATATTCAGGATTGGTATTTACAACTCAAAACGCAGTTATAGGTAGCCAAGCAATAAGAATGTATATTCCTGGAACAGGTGGTAACGCAGGTTACGTTGGTATTGGGACAACTAGTCCTGGTGACAAATTAAGCATTGAAGGTAGTGGTTCGGTTCGTATGTCAATTTACAGTACAGACACAGGTTCTCAATCAGTACCTAAAACATTTATAGATTTATATGGAGAAAATACTGCTGCTCAAAAAAGAAAACAAGCAAGTATAGCTTCTGCGCCTGGACATAATGCATCAAACGCAGGAGAATTACAGTTCTTTACAAACGATTCAAGTCAAGTTAGTCAACAAAGAATGACTATTAGAGAAGATGGTAGCGTTGGTATTGGAACTACTAGTCCTAGTCAAAAATTAGTTGTTGAAGGAACTAATCATATAGTTACTATTAATAACCCTAGCACAGCAGCTAACGAATATTCTCAAATGATGCTTCAAGCTGGCTCAGCGCAGAGTTACATTTGGACACAAAACCAAAATTCAACAACTTATGGCGGCGCAAGTTCTTTAAATATTTATACTCAAGCTAGTGCACCAATAGCATTTTTTACAAATGGTAACAATGAAAGAATGCGAATTACTGCTGCTGGAGACGCGCTTTTCTCTGGTACCGTCGGTATCAATATTTCAACTACACCTGCTGAAAAGCTAGAATTAAATGGAAACATGTTAATTCAAGGTGATCTTAAATTAGGAACATCTTCTAGTATTGCATTAAAGGATCAACCAGCAGCTAGCGCGGCTAGTGGAAGTGGAACAATAGTTAATTGGTCAGTTTCTGAAAGTGTCACACAGGGTGATTTATACGCTGTTAAAACAAATGGTGGATGGGCTGCGGCTGATGCAGATACAGAGACTACGGCAACATATATGTTAGCTCTAGCTTTAGCAACAAACGCAATTAACGGAATGTTGTTGCAAGGTTTTTTCTATAAATCAAGTCATGGCTTTGTTATTGGAGCGCCTTTATATATATCTAATACACCTGGTGCTTTTTCTAATACTAGACCTACTGGAAGTGGTGATTACGTTAGAATAATAGGTTACGCAACAAGTACTAATTATATATATTTTGATCCAGATAAAACTTGGATTAAATTATCTTAAAAAAAATAAACTATGGTTTGGGATGACGGATTAATTAATAATACTCCTTTTAAATATTCTGACGTTAACGGTGTTAGTAATGACGGAAACGCTATAGAATTTGTAAACAACGTAGCTGGTGGAAATCAACTTGTTATTAAAACAGCTGGTTCAGTAAGTGAGATTGTTTATACATCTATAACTCCTAGTTACGCTCAAAGTAATGGAACCGTAGTGTTTGAAGACGTTGAATTAAATGATACCTTTGACGGTGGTGACGACTATTACACTTGGGTTGTTCCTACATCTGTTTGTGGTTTTGGTCTTATAGGGGCAGATATAGATGCTGACGGCGAAATTAGTAATATAGCTTGTGTTACACCATAGCAAATAAAAATAAATAAATAAACAAATAAACAATTAAACAAATGGCAATTACTTACAAATGGGATATCCCACAAATGAACGCTCACATTCAAGCAGAGGGTGAAGACAATGTAATATACACAGTACATTACAGATACACTGGTTCTGAAGAATCTGGAGGCAAAACTTATGCATCAAACATTATTGGAACACAAAGCTATACTTATGTAGCTGGAGATCCTTTTGTACCTTACGCAGATACTGAAGCTTTTGAAGCTGTAGTTATTGGATGGCTAGAAGGATCATTAGATGTACCTCAAATGCAAGCTAGCATAGCTGCAACTATAGCAAAAGAAATAACACCAGTAAACGAGGACTTGTATTTTACATGGATGAATCCAGTTCCACCGGTACCACCAGTAGAAGATTAGGTAAATATCACTTAAAACAAGTGATAATAAAGACTAAGCATATCCCTGTTTTCTTGGTTCGCCTCAGAGATGTGTTAACAACAGTGAACCTTAACCATTTAAAATATATATAAAATGGCAAAATATTTAAACATGAATGTAAGTGGTGTACAAACTCCACTTAAAATCTCAGATGTAGTAACTATTACAGTTAACGCAGCTGGAACAGCAACAGTACTAACTTACGCAGGAACAGGTACAGCAACTATTAACATCGCAGCTGCAGGAGCAGCAAGTTTTCCACCTTCAGCAGTAGCTCAAAGAGCTGCTTGGTTAAGAGGATTATGGGAACAAGTTGTTAAAGGAGTAGCACAACCTTGGAATTTACCAATGGTACCTAGCGAAAGCGTAACATGGGATTTCACAGCATCTCCAGCGGCTCCAGTAGCAACTCAGTATGCTAGACAAAGTCAACTTACAACTCAAGCTTCAACTGCAACATTCCAAGCAAAACAATCAGTTGCTTTACTAGGAACAGGAGCAGGAGCAGCTGTTGGTAACGTTGGACCAATTGTTTCTATTACATAAACCTTATTTTTTATTAACCCTTAATTTTAACCAATGACCTTTTTTTACCAGACTAGTTCGTGGAATAGTCAACCACAACCAACCGAGGAAGCTATTAGTTTCTGGAAACATCTCTCAGAGAAAAAACACTGGAGAATAGTACAGTTACCAAATGGATTCTTTCAAACCGAGTACCAACAACCTGAAAAGGAAGATACTTGGATCGACGTAACCCGAAGAGAAGATATTAAACAAGCAGAAGAAGCTATTGATTCGTCAGTAGATCACTACGCTAAGAAAATAGAATTCTTGAAAGGACCTAAAGTCGTTAAAACCTTTAAATAAAATAAATCTAATTTAATCTAATCTAATTATGTCAGACAAACTTGTCAAAAATCTGAACTTCGGTAGCGATGCCAAAGCAAAGATATTTAAAGGGATAGATAAACTCACAAAAGCTGTTAGCTCCACATTAGGAGCTAGCGGCAAATGTGTTATCCTTGAAGATGAAAATGGGAAACCAATTATTACAAAAGATGGTGTTACCGTTGCTAATTCAATAGTATTATACGATGCTGTTGAAAACATGGGAGCAACATTACTTAAAGAAGCTGCAAGAAAAACTGTAGAAGAAGCCGGAGACGGAACTACCACAGCAACAGTATTAGCTCAATCTATACTGACTGAAGCAAGCTCTAAAGATATTAATTCAAGAGAATTAAAAACAGGAATAAATTCTGCTGTTGTAAAAGTAGTAGAGTTTTTAGAAAAAAACAGTATAGAAGTAAGTGGCGATATGATTGATCAAGTTGCTACGATATCTTCTAATAATGACCATGAACTAGGTAAACTAATTGGTGGTGCATTTAAAAGTGTAGATAAAACAGGTGTAGTTATAATGGAAGAGTCTAACGACATTAAATCTTCTGTTGAAATAGTTGATGGTATGCAATACCACAAGCCAGTTAAGAGTATGCACTTTATTACTGATCAAGCTAAGAAAACATGTGAGCTTGATAATCCTTTAGTTTTAATCATTGAATCACAAATTGATAGTATAAGAAAAATACAAGGAGTATTAGAACATGCTATTAAAAATAATGAATCACTTTTAATTATTGCGGATGTTGATCCTCAAGTTTTAGCTGCATTAGCTATGAACAAAATGAAAGGCAATATTAAAGTATGTATAGTAGATGGTCCAACATATGGCTTTACTAAGAAAGAAAAATTAAATGATCTTGCTATGATGACTGGAGCAACAGTTATTAATGAAGATTTAGGAGATGATATGGATTTAATTGAAATCACACATTTAGGTAGAGCTAAAAAATCTATAAGTGGACAACAAGATACAATTATTCAAATAGACGAAACTCCTAAAGCTGCTAAAGATTTAATTAAACAAGTTCAAAAAAGATTAACCACGGAAAAAGTTCCTGGATTTATAGTAGCATTAGAGAGAAGACTAGCACTGTTAGCGGCTAAGGTTGCTATAGTAAAAGTTGGTGCTAATTCTGAAATTGAATTAAAAGAAAAAAGTGATAGAGTCGAAGACGCTATCTGTGCTACAAAAGCCGCAATCAAAGAAGGTATTGTATCTGGTGGAGGAATTGCTCTACTAAATGCATCTTCATCTATTAAAGCAGAGTCTAAAGCAGAGCAAGTACTGCTAGACGCTATTAAAGCTCCTTTTAAGACAATATTAGATAATGCTGGTATATTAGACTATACAGCACCTAAAGTTCAAGGAGAAGGATTAGATGTGGTTACGGGAAATATGGTAAATATGATTGACGGTGGTATTATTGATCCATTGTTAGTTACAAAATGTGCTCTTTTAAATGCGGCTTCCGTAGCAACGACTATCTTATCAACTGATTGTATAATTAATAATATAAGAATACATGAGAGCGATAGGTAATAATTTGATCATAAAGAAAATAGAAGAACAGAACCAGTCTACAAAGGGTGGTTTGCTTCTTACAGAAAAACAAAGAGAAGATGTAAGATTCCAAAGAGCTGAAGTTATTCAAGTAGGCGATGGAGTTCAAGCAGTAAAAAGTAAAGATATAATTTACTTTGATAAAGCATCATCACATAGAATAGAAATAAATAAAGAACCTTATCACGTTATCAGACAAGAAAACGTTGTCGTTGTTTTATGAAAAAGCTAACGGCAAGAGATTTAAAAGATCTCAATTTGCTAAAACATTATCGTATAATACGTAAATGGGCTTGTAAAAACAACGATTTAAATGACGCTGATCTTGAATTATTAATTTATTTTGATTGTATGGATCTTTTTACTAAGCATGATTTTGAAATAGGTACATATTCTTATAGTTGGGATAATAGACGCTGGAACAGATTACTTAAAAACGACTGGATAGTCGTGTGGCGAAATAGAAACAGAACCACTCAAAAGTACAATATCTATAAAGTTTCCTTCAAGTGTAAACAACTTATAAGTAAAATGTATCGAATCATGTTAGGTGAAGATGATATACCTTCTAGTGAGAGAAGAAATAAATTAATTAAAGGAGATAGTTATACAGACAAAGTTCTGACACAAGCTATCTATAACGTAAATAAAGATAAAGAAAGATGAGCAATAGCCCAGTAAATTTTATAGGATTAGCCTTAGGAGCTGCTGGCGCACTCAGTGGGAGAAGAAATAAAAAAAATTCTAAAAGAATCAAAAAAAGAGTAGGTAAACTTGAGAACCAAGTTGAGTCTTTGTTATCTAAACAAAACCAAGGACCTACAGCTGTTGAAACTCCTATAGAAATACAACCAGAAACGCAAATGGGAACTGTTCCTCAAGCTTTTGATGGTGGACAAGAAGAAGAACCAGAATTATTAAATGCTCAACCTAACGCACAAACTATAGCTTCTCCATTCGCTCCAGGCGCTCAACAAGCAGCTGGTGGAATGTTCGGTAATCCTATGCAAGGATCATTTGACAGAAGCATGGATCAAGAAGAAATATATTAAAACTAAAATTATGAAAAAATCACCTTTAAACATGATAGAAGACATAGCTCACACTGAGGCTTCTAAAAACAACTCCGTAGGAATAGTTGGTGAATCTCAAGTATGGGATGGACCATTAGATCAACACGGTAGATTACACGGCAAAGGCGCTAGTAATGGAGCGCATGGTATGAAACTAAAATTAGCTCATGTACCTTATAAAGCAGGACCAATAACTAAACTAGCAGAACAATATTAATTATGGCATTCAAACAATCAAACAACCCAATATCAAGAAAAACTTCTCCTCTTAGAGCTGGAGGTTTTACTATGAAAGACATAGAAGATAAATCTACTGCTGAAAAAATATCTTCAATTGAAGAATCTAGAAGCGGAAACGTAGGAGCTCCTGGAGATCCTGGAACTCAACCTAATTATAATGATCCAAAGAAATTTGCTGGAGATGATGAGGGTATGTTAAAATCAACCTTTGAACCACAATTCCCTGGGGATGATGGTTATGAAGATCAAGGAATGTCTAGAAAAGATCCAAAATATTTTGGTCTTGGAAAAGATGATGGCACTGCTAGAAAAATTAAAAAAGGTAACAAAACTGCTAAGCAAATTGTTAAAATGCAAAATAAAAGAAGCAGCATAAAAGATGTATATCTTGGTGATCCTGACGATAAAACAACAGATAAAATAAGAACTGCAGATAAGCCTGCTAGCAAAAGAGAAGTTAGAAAAATTAAGAAACTTAAGAAAACAGAAAAGCAACTAGGTAGTAAAATTGGCTAGTCCTTTAAAAAATAAATAAATCATGATAATAAATCCAAGCACACTGACAAACGGCGTTATGGTTATACCAGACGACGATGTCAATATTCCAGGACCTGAATTACAATTTTCAGGAACTGCTAACGAAAACGAACTAAACAAATTAATAGATACAACTAGACCTATTCAAGTTAATCCATCTATTGGTGGTTTTACTCAAACACTACAAACTGGTTCTAATCAAAATCAAGTTGCTTTTGGTGGACAAGGTGTTCAAGTTGGTGATGTGGTTTATAATACCACTAATAATACTTTAGGTATTGTAGGAGCAATAGACAGTGATACTACATTAAGTATAGTTAATTCTGATGGGTCTGGAGAGAATTTAGATTTATTTCCACTAGGAACTGAAGCTTATGCTATATATCAAGTTAACGGTATGCCATTTAATAACGGTCTTAGCTTTGGTTTTAGAGCTTTAGTTGGTGCTTTACTAGATGAAACAGCTGATACAACAACTGGTTTTACCGCAGCTGCTGATCAAGCTATAACAGCAAGTGGTGGAACTATATTTGATATAATGAACCAAACAGGCGGAACACCTTTAACATTTACACTTACTATAGGTGGTGGTGGTGATGCAACAGTTTGTACAGTAGCAACTGCTGGTAAATTCTCAGCTACCTCTTTAGTTGGTAGAACAGTTATATTTGATCAAGCGTCTATAAGAGCCGTTGCAGGATTTGGCAACACTGGTACTGGTGGTTGTACATTTACATTTAACGCAACTGACGAAGACTTTACTGATAGATCACAAGCTGGTGGACAACCAAAAGCTTTTCAAATATATAACGGAGATACTACAGAATCTGATTTTAATGTTCTTACAGCAGGTGGAGATACAGTTCAATTATTAAATGTTCAACCAGGAGCATTAATACCTTTAGCAGTAGTTAGAGTTTGGTCAGTAGGAACAGACACAACAGCAGGAACAATAATAGCATTAACATAACATTAAAAAAATAAAAATGGGACACGCAATACACAAACACATGCATGGTAGCAGTATGAAATCTGCAGAAAAATATGATGCAAAAGAAGCTTACAACAAAGATTTAACTAGCAAAGCTAGATTACATTATTTAGAAAACAATATAGCAGATAAAAAAGGATCTCCAGCTCATATGGATGGTGCTAGAAAAGATCACAAAATGAGCAACAGCGAATTTAGTGATCATACACAAAGCCCACGAGGAAAAAAAGAACACGGAGCAGGTATGTCAAGACATACGTCTGAGCATTCTACAGAAGAGTACATGGATAGAAAAGATGCTGCTATTAAAAAAGCTAAAGGTATGTCAAGAAAATCATCACCAGCTAATAACTATGATGATGATGCTATGTCTAGAAAAGCTTCACCTATAAACAATATTACTTTTACAAATAGTGAAGGCAAAAAAGATTACTATGGTGACAAATCTCAAATAGCTTATAATGAAGGACATGTACCTCAAAGAGAAATTGCTGCTGGAAACAAAAGTCCTTATTCAAGAAAAAAAGATTATTAATGGCTTTTAAACTAAAAGCACCATTCCAAAGTAATTCCCCGATATACGAGAGAGAACTAGACGAAGGTATTTTAGGCAAAGGTAATAAAAATGGTACTATATTAGTAGCTCAAAACCTAGGTGATGAAGCTGAGAAAAGTGTTATAGACCATGAAGAAGTTCATATAGACCAAGTTAAGCGTGGAGATTTAGACTACGATGACAGCGCTGTATACTGGAAAGGTAAAACATACCCTCGTTCTAAAATGAAAGAGGGTAATCCTAATTTACCATGGGAGAAAGAGGCCTATAGTAAGACTGATGATTTTGACAAGTTATGAAAAAAAAGTTTAACGAAACAAAGGTAGGGCAGTTTTTAAGCAAAGCCGCTCCTGGTATATTAGATTTAGCTGGCAATGTATTGCCTGACGCTGGTCTATTTGGATTAGTTAAGAACTTAATCAAAAAAAATCCTGCATTACCGGCAGAAGATAAAGAAAAAGCACTCATGTTATTAGAACAAGACATGATTGAAATGAAAGAAACAACAAAACGCTGGGAAAGCGATATGAAAAGCGATTCATGGCTTTCTAAGAATACTAGACCAATGTGTTTAATTTTTTTATCTATAATGACTATAGCTTTTATATGGGTAGATAGTCATCATGAGATATCTTTTACGGTAGAACAAGAGTGGATAGGCTTACTAAAAACTTTAGTAACAACAGTGTACGTAGCGTACTTTGGTTCACGAGGAGCGGAAAAATTCAAAACTATAAGTAATAATAATAATAAGTAAAACAAATAATAACAATTTAAATTTAATCAAATGAGTAAAGAACAAAAAATTACAGAAAAAGAACTAAAGACAATCACTGAACAACAAGGAAAAATTCAAACAGTTATTTTTGATTTAGGATCTTTAGAAGCAAAGAAATTTGAAATTTCAGGATCATTAAAAGAGCACAATGATGCTTTAAATGAAACTAAAAAAGAATTAGAAGAAAAGTACGGACAAGTTAACATTAACTTGAAAGACGGAACCTACGAAGAGATTGTACCTGAGGTAGAAACTGAAGAGGTAAAGTAACATGGAATCTGTTATAAGAAAGATAAGTATAGGCTCGGACTATAAAAACGAAGCAATGCATTACTCTGTAGGTCAACCAGTTTACGGTGGTCATACTATTAGTAGTATTACTTTAAATAAATCTGATAATTCTTATAACATATACATTAAAAAAGAAAACGAAGTAATGCCATGGAAGAAATTTAATTCTAACATGGCTATCTCCGTTGAATACGACTTAGAGTATTAATGAATAGTGTATATGATTTTATTATAACTCCTAAAGAGGGTAGGTATAATAATGAGAAAAAAATTGGAGATAAAACTTTAGTACTAAATACTAGTATTGAAGACCACAAGTTAGTTAGCAAACAAGCTATTATAGTTGCTGTACCATTAGCGTTCAAAACAATATTAAAAGTTGGAGACGAAGTAATGGTTCATCATAATATCTTCAGAAGATGGTATGATGTAAAAGGCAAAGATAGAAACAGTGGCCAATATTTTAAAGAAGATTTATATTTTTGTAAGCCAGACCAAGTATATTTATACAAAAGAAACAACAAATGGTTTTCTATTGGTCAAAGATGCTTTGTTAAACCTATAAAAGACGTTGACAATCTAACGATTGATATTGAGCAAAAGCATATTGGTATATTAAAAATTGGTAATAGTTCTTTAGAAGCGCTAGGAATCAACCCAGGAGATCTTGTAGGTTATAAATCTAACAGAGAATGGGAATTTATTATAGACGAAGATCGTCTTTATTGTATGAAATCAAATGATATTATTATAGAGTATGAATACCAAGGAAACGAAGAAGAATATAATCCAAGCTGGACACGTAGCTGTTGAGGAACTTATTAAAGTTGCTAAAGAAGCTATTGTAGATTCAGATGACGACATATCAGCAGACAGACTAAAAAACGCTGCTGCAACAAAAAAACTAGCTATATTTGATGCTTTTGAAATACTTAATCGTATTACAGCTGAACAAGATATGCTAGACGAAAAACCTAAAGAAGTTAAAAAAGAAACTACGTTTCGTGGTTTTGCTGAAGGAAGATCTAAATAATGTACGAGCAAAGTCTATATAAAATACTACCTAACCATGTTAAGCCTAAAGTAATATCTAGAATGAATAGATATAGCAAGTGGGAATATGGATATAACGAAGACCACGATATGGTTGTTATATCTAGAACAGGAAAAATTGGAGATATTTATGAAATACAAAACCTTAAAATAGCTTTACCTAAAGCTGATAACGTACACGTGTTTAAAGATAACAGATGGAATAGGTTTGATTATCCAAAAGAATTACAAAGAATTAAAACAGTATTTGACTGGAGAGAATATCCAGAAGAATTTAAAGAAAAATATTACGATTACATTGATAATGAGTTTAAATACCGTGAAGAAGGTTTTTGGTATAACAATAAAAAAACACCTACTTATATTACTGGTAGTCATTACATGTACTTACAATGGTCTAAGATTGACGTAGGTCAACCAGATTTTAGAGAATCAAATAGATTGTTCTTTATATTTTGGGAAGCTTGTAGAGCTGATAATAGATGCTACGGAATGTCTTATCTTAAAAACAGACGTTCTGGATTTTCTTTTATGGCATCTGGAATTACAGTTGACATGGCTACAATATCAACTGATGCTCGTTTTGGAGTTTTATCTAAATCTGGTGCAGATGCTAAGAAAATGTTTACTGACAAAATAGTACCAATATCAGTCAACTATCCTTTCTTTTTCAAACCAATACAAGATGGTATGGATCGACCTAAAACAGAATTGGCATATCGTGTGCCAGCATCTAAGTTTACAAGAAGGTCTATAGTATCTACAGATAAACCAGAAGATCTTGCTGGTCTTGACACTACTATTGATTGGAAAAACACTGGAGACAATGCTTATGATGGTGAGAAACTAAAACTATTAGTTCATGATGAATCAGGTAAATGGGAAAGACCTAATAACATATTAAATAACTGGAGAGTTACAAAAACTACATTAAGACTAGGTAGTAGAGTAATTGGTAAATGCCTTATGGGTAGTACTTCAAATGCTCTAGACAAAGGTGGTAGAAACTTTAAAAAACTATATGATGACTCAAACGTTAACAAAAGAAATGCCAATGGACAAACACGTTCAGGACTCTATTCTTTGTTCATTCCTATGGAATGGAATTACGAAGGATACATCGATTCTTATGGCTTTCCTGTCTTCGACACACCAAACAAACCTTTACTCGGACCTCACGGAACACCAATCAAAATTGGCGTTGTCGAATATTGGGAAAATGAAGTAGAAGGTCTTAAGGATGATCAAGATGGATTAAATGAATTTTATAGACAGTTTCCACGTACTACTAAGCATGCGTTTAGAGATGAGTCTAAAATGTCTTTATTTAACTTAACTAAAATATATCAGCAAATAGATTACAACGAAGAAGCATCATCTGCCGCCGTTGTAACTGCTGGAAGTTTCCAATGGGAAAATGGTATTATTGATACTAGAGTGGTTTTTTCACCTAATAAAAACGGTAGATTTCTTATAACATGGGTGCCACCGACAAACTTACAAAACAGATTTATAATTAAAAATGGTATTAAATATCCAGGCAATGAGCACATGGGTGCTTTTGGTTGTGATAGTTATGATATATCAGGTACAGTAGATGGCAGAGGTTCTAAAGGAGCTTTAAGTGGTTTAACTAAGTTCAGTATGGAAGATGCTCCTGCTGATCATTTTTTCTTAGAGTATATCGCTCGCCCACAGACCGCTGAATTATTCTTTGAAGATGTATTAATGGCTTGCATATTTTATGGTATGCCAATACTAGCAGAGAATAATAAACCTAGATTGTTATATCATTTTAGAAGAAGAGGTTACAGAGGATTTAGTATGAATAGACCAGATAAAGTCTACGCTAAGTTATCAGTAACAGAAAGAGAGATTGGTGGAATACCTAACTCTAGTCAAGACATAATACAGGCACATGCTGCAGCAATTGAAACTTATATTGAAAGCGCAGTAGGTTATGATGGTGATAATTATGGAGATATGTATTTCCAAAGAACATTAGAAGACTGGGCTAATTTTGACATAACTAGTAGAACAAAATATGATGCGTCTATAAGTTCTGGACTTGCTATAATGGCTTGTAATAAAAACAGATATGCTCCGGTAAATAAAAAGATAAGAACAGCTATAGACCTTGGTATAAAAAGATACAATAACAAAGGTGAATTATCAAAAATAATTAAGTAAATGAAAGTATATACAAATCCAAACAGTTCTTTTCCTAGCCAAGTAGTGCCAGACGAAGTTAAAAACACTTCGAAGTATGGAGAGCAAGTTGCTCAAGCTATTGAAGGCGAGTGGTGGAGACAAGGCGGTAATGGAACTAGATTTGCTACATCATATAATAGATTTCATAGTTTAAGATTATATGCTAGAGGAGAACAACCAGTTCAGAAGTATAAAGACGAATTAGCTATTAATGGTGATATGTCTTATCTTAATTTAGACTGGAAACCAGTTCCTGTGTTATCTAAGTTTGTTGACATAGTTGTTAACGGTATGTCTAATAAAGTTTTTGAAATAAAAGCTAATGCTCAAGATCCTGTATCATTAAAGAAAAGAACAGACTACGCTACAGCTATATATGAAGACATGTTAGCTAAGCCTTATTTAGAAGAATTAAAAACTAAACTAGGTCTTGATTTATATCAAAGTCCTAATCCTGCAGGTTTACCAGAGAACGAAGAAGAATTAGATATGCACATGCAGTTAAGTTATAAGCATGCTGTAGAAATCGCAGAAGAAGAAGTTATAGATAACGTTCTTGCTAAAAACAAATTTGATAACATAAGAAAAAGATTTAACTATGATTTAGTTACATTAGGTATTGGAGCAGTTAAAACAAACTGGAACAAAGCTAATGGAATTACAATTGATTATGTTGATCCTGCTAGAATAATATTTTCATATACAGAAGATCCAAATTTTGAAGACATATATTATGTTGGTGAAGTTAGATCTTTAACTATATCTGAAATAGCAAAAGAGTTTCCTGACTTAACAGAAAAAGAATTAGAAAAGATATCTAAGCAAGTTGGAAACAGAGACACTATGTATGGTTGGTCAACTTATGATCCAAACACTATACAGGTTTTATATTTTGAATACAAAACTTACAACAGTCAAGTATTTAAAATTAAAGAAACAGATCAAGGTTTAGAAAAATCATTAATAAAAGATGATAACTTTAATCCACCAGAGTCTGATACTTTCTCAAGAGTATCTAGAAAAATAGAAGTACTTTACAAAGGAGCTAAAGTAATTGGTAACAATGAATTATTACGATGGGAACTAGCAGAGAATATGACAAGACCTTTTGCTGATACTACAAAGGTAGAAATGAGTTATGCTATTGTTGCGCCTAGGATGTATCAGGGAAGAATAGAATCTATCGTCAGTAAAACTACTGGCTTTGCTGATATGATTCAACTAACGCATCTTAAACTACAACAAGTCATGTCTAGAATAGTACCAGATGGTGTATTCTTAGATATGGATGGTTTAGCAGAGGTTGATTTAGGTAATGGTACAAATTATAATCCAGCTGAAGCATTAAATATGTACTTTCAAACTGGTTCGATAGTTGGTAGATCATTAACACAAGAAGGTTCGCTTAATCAAGGTAAGGTACCAATACAAGAACTAACAAGTTCTAGTGGTCAAGGTAAAATACAAAGTTTAATACAAACTTATCAGTATTACTTACAAATGATAAGAGATGTAACCGGACTTAACGAAGCTCGTGATGGTAGTGATCAAGATAAAAATTCATTAGTTGGTTTACAGAAGTTAGCAGCTAACGCATCTAATACTGCTACTAGACATATATTAAATTCAAGTTTATGGTTAACACTTAGAACATGTGAAAATATATCTTTAAAAGTAGCTGATTCTTTAAATTATCCTTTAACTTTAAACTCATTAAAGAGTTCTATATCTACTTACAATGTAGGAACGTTACAAGAAATACAAAATTTAAATATACATGATTTTGGTATTTACTTATCTTTAGAACCTGAAGAAGAAGAAAAAGCTCAACTAGAACAAAACATACAAATGGCTATACAGCAAGGTGGAATAAACCTTGAAGATGCTATTGATATACGTCAGATCAAAAACTTAAAACTAGCTAATGATGTTTTAAAACAAAGACGTAAAAAGAAAGATGCTAAAGAACAAGCTAACCAACAGGCTAATATTGCTGCTCAAGGTCAAGCTCAATCTGATGCAGCTGAAAAAGTGGCAATGTCAGAAGTACAAAAACAAGAAGCTATATCAGGTTCTAAAGTACAATTTGAACAAGCTGTGAATCAATTAGAAATACAACGCATGCAAGTTGCATCTCAAATCAAACAACAAGAGATGGAAATACAGCATCAATACGATATGGCCTTAAAAAACATGGATGTTCAGTCTATGGAGAAAAAAGAGTCTGCTATTGAAGATCGTAAAGATAAACGTAGTAAAATAGAAGCTACACAACAAAGTGAATTGATAAGTCAAAGACAAAATGATTCTTTACCTATTGATTTCACGGAGTCAGATATGCCTGCAGAAATGCCAGCAGTCTAATTTTATTAACAATTATATAATATTTTATCATGTCAGAATTAAAAGAAGAAGTAAAACAAGAAGGCGACTTTAAAATAAAGTCAAAATCTAAGTTAAAAAAGTTTAGCAACAAAACGGAAGAACCAGCTAAGGTTGATCTTGCGAAAGATGCTAACGTAAAAATTGATGAACCTACAAAGGTTGATTTAACTAAAAAACCAGAAGCAGATGCCATTCAAGTCGGAGAAACAAAGAAGGTGGATGTGGGCGAACAAGCCGGAGATGGCGAAATCGTGGACATTGGAGGAGACAAGCCAGTTGAAGAGTCCAGCCCGATTATTGAAGAAATTCAAGAGGTGGGAGAAAAGCCACTACCAAAGCAAGAACAAATAGTTCAACCAAAAGTAGAATTACCAGACAATGTAGAAAAGCTAGTTGCTTTTATGAAAGAAACTGGTGGTACTATAGAAGATTATACAAGACTTAACGCTGATTATTCAGACGTTGATGAAGATACTCTGCTAAGAGAGTACTATAAAAATACTAAGCCTCATCTTTCTAATGATGATCTTTCATTTGTAATGGAAGAGAATTTTTCGTTTGATACAGACTTAGATGAGGAGCGAGATATCCGAAAAAAGAAACTCGCAAAAAAAGAAGAAATTGCAAAAGCTAAAAAGCATTTAGAAGATGTAAAGGTTAAGTACTACGACGAGATTAAGTTAAGACCGAGCGTAAACCAAGATCAACAAAATGCAATGGACTTTTTCAATAGATACAACAAAGATCAAGAGTTAGCTACACAGCAACACGAGAGGTTTGTTAACGACACTAATACTTTATTCTCTGATGATTTCAAAGGTTTTGATTTCGAAGTTGGAGAAAAGAAATTTAGATATGGCGTTAAAGATCCTAGTAATGTTGCAGAAAATCAATCAAACATTAACAACTTCGTCGAGAAGTTCTTAGACACTGAAGGTAATGTTAAAGATACGAAGGGTTATCACAAAGCTATGTACGCTGCTCAGAATGTAGATCGTATTGTAAAACATTTTTATGAACAAGGTAAAACCGATGGGATTAAAAACGTAATGCAAAGTTCTAAAAATCCTACATTAGACGCTCCGCGTCAAGGTGCAGGACAGGACATAACATTAGGTGGTTTTAAAGTACGCGCTGTAGACGGAGTAGATAGTTCTAAGTTGAAAATTAAAACAAGTAAATTTAACAATTAAAAACAAACAATTATTATGGGTGTATTAAGTCCTCAATTTGGGAGTTTATTACCTTCGTTAACCACTCAACCTTTAGTAAGCAATTACTTAAATTTTAACAGTGGCGCAGGAAATGACTTCGCACAACAATATCTACCAGAAATTTATGAAGCAGAGGTAGAGCGTTATGGAAACAGAACGTTAGCAGGCTTCTTAAGAATGGTTGGCGCTGAAATGCCAATGATGTCTGACCAAGTAGTTTGGTCTGAACAAAACAGATTACACATTAGTTATGATCAAGTATCTTGTACAGCTGTTGGCGCAAATGGCGGTAACAGACTTACTGTTCCAGCTGGTTCAGTAAATACAATATTTACTAACATGACTGTAGTAATCATGGATCCTTCAAATCCTTCTTTCACTGTTAAAGCAATTGTAGTCGCTACAGGAGCTAATGGTGCTGGTGGTGCTGGTGGAGTACAAAACTTTGATGTAATTCCTTATACTAGAGCAGCAGTTAATGCTGGTGTAGCTATCGGAGCAACATTGAAAGTATTTGTATATGGTTCTGAATTTGGAAAAGGTTCTGTTGGTCCTGCTACAGGAGTAACTGGTCAATCTATCCAACCTCAGTTAACTACATTTAGTAACAAGCCAATTATAATCAGAGACAGATATGCTGTTTCAGGTTCTGACACTGCTCAGATCGGTTGGGTTGAAGTTGCTGGTGAAGACGGAACTTCTGGATACTTATGGTATCTAAAAGCTGAAGGCGAAACTAGAATGAGATTCGAAGATTACTTAGAAATGAGTATGATTGAAGGTGAATTAGCAAATGCTGTACAAGCTGCTGCAATCGCTGGAGCTGGAGTTAGTTTTCCTGCTGCTGCTGCTGCACCTGCTGGTACAATAGGTACTGAAGGTTTATTCTCTGCTATTAATAATGGTGGTAATGTACTTTCTGGTTACGCTGGATCACTACAAGACTTTGATTCTGTACTAGAGAATTTAGATTCTCAAGGAGCAATTGAAGAAAACATGCTTTTCTTAGATAGAAAAACTGAGTTATTATTTGATAACATGTTAGCACAACAAAACTCTTACGGAGCTGGAGGTACATCTTACGGTGTATTTGAAAACTCTGAAGATATGGCGTTGAATTTAGGATTTTCTGGTTTCAGAAGAGGTTCTTATGACTTCTACAAAACTTCATGGAAATATTTAAATGATGCTTCTACAAGAGGTGGTTCTTCTAATTTTGTTAATGGTGACAATATTGATGGTGTATTAGTTCCTGCTGGAACTTCTACAGTATACGATCAGTTACTGGGAACAAACATTAGACGTCCTTTCTTACATGTAAGATATAGAGCTTCTCAAGCAGATGATAGAAGAATGAAATCATGGTTAACAGGTTCTGTTGGCGGTGCTCAAACTTCTAATTTAGATGCAATGGAAGTAAACTTCTTATCTGAAAGATGTTTATGTGTACAAGCTAGAAATAATTTCGTATTATTTACAGCTTAATATTTATGTAAGGTTAAGGCGCGGTAATAGCGCCTTGGCTTTATTTTTTTTAACTATTTAATTATATTATATCATGTCAAAAACAAAAGAAACCAAAGTGCAAAGCACTTGGGCAATAAAAGATAGAACATATTTTTTAACAGGTGATAGACAACCTTTAACTTATACTATCAAATCAAGACACACGGAAAAATATCCATTACTATGGTTTGATCCAGTTACAAACGAACAAAGAGCATTAAGATATGCAACTAATCAAAACTCACCTTTTATAGATGAGCAAAAAGGAGAAGTTACATTGCAACACGTAATGTTTAAAGACGGTACTTTATTTGTACCAAAAGAAAAACAAGCTTTACAAAAGATGTTATCACTATATCATCCAGATCTAAACGGTAGATATGCTGAATTAAAACTGCAAGCAATGGCACAAGATCAATTAGTTGATTTACAACTAGAACTTATGGCTTTAAATGCTGCGAAAGACATGGGAGTAGAACAATCAGAAGCTATACTAAGAGTCGAAGTTGGCTCAGGCGTTTCTGGATTATCTTCTAAAGAATTAAAAAGAGATTTAATGTTACTAGCAAAAAGAAATCCACAGCTATTTATTGAACTAGCTAAAGATGATAATGTAATGTTAAGAAACTTTGGTATCAATGCTGTTGAAGCTGGTATTATAAGTTTGTCTCAAGACCAAAGAACCTTTACTTATGGTTCAAATAAGCGTAAACTATTTACGATACCATTTGATGAAAACCCTTATTCAGCATTAGCTGCTTGGTTTAAAACAGATGAAGGAGTTGAAGTTTATAAAACTATAGAGAAAAAAATCTCTTAAACATGTAATACTAATATAGGGCTCGTTCACTCGGGCCCAATATTATAATAAAAATACACAGATGGCAATAAACGTAGACACTGTATATAAGACAGTCTTATTAATACTTAACCAACAACAAAGAGGTTACATGACACCAGACGAATTCAACAAGGTTGGTAGTCAAGTTCAATTGAATATATTTGAAAGGTATGAAGATGACTTAAATCAACAATACAGAATGCCTCAAAACGACACGGAGTATGCTAATCGTGTTAAAAATATTGAACAAAATTTACAATTTTTCCAAAGAACTGGAACAGTAACAGGTGCAAATCCTTTTACGCTAGTACCAGGTTCTACAACTTATAATCCTAATGCTACTGCAATACAAGATACAGTATACAGACTAGGAACAACTTTTTTAAACAGCGCTGAACTTACTCAGTACGCGCAAAGAAACGAGATAACACAATTACTTCTATCTCCATTAACACAACCAACTAATAGCTTCCCTGTACATTTGTATGAGAATAATTTGTTATACATATATCCGACTACAATTGTGGCACCGGCTAGTATAACTTTTTCTTATTTAAAAAAGCCACAAGATATAACATGGGGTTACGTACCTGGTACTCTTGGTCAGTTTTTATATGACGCTACGTTATCTAATGACTTTGAGTTAAACGTAACAGAACAAGCAAACGTTATAACTAGAGTATTAGCCTATGCTGGTATTATAATAAACGATCCTACTATAATACAAGTAGCAGCTCAACAAGTACAAGAAGAAGAACAAAATTCAAAAACATAAAACATGGCAAAACCTGACGGTGGATTAATCCAAGAAACTAATTTACAATATTACGCGGGTGCGCAGATTATATATACATCAGTAGCAGCAACTACTTCATATACATTTACATTTAATACTACATTAGTATTAGGTAGCGCCACTAGTTGGAGTCCTAATGATCCTAATTTCACATTAAACAATTTTAGAATATATACTAGTCCAAACGGAATATCAGACTTTACTGAGTTTGTTACTGCTTTTACTTTAACGGTTAATACTACTGGTAGCGTTATTGTTTTAGGCGCAGCTCAACCAATTGGTACTTATATTAAAGTACAATTAAAAGAAGATGCTGTAGCTAATAACTACGGAGGATATGAATACACTAAGTTAAATGATATTATAAATAATTTCATGGTAGCTTACGTTGGTCAAGATAAACTAATACCTAACGTAAGAAGAAGTGATGTAATATTTCATGCTAAGCGTGGATTACAAGAATTTAGTTTTGATACATTAAGAAGTATTAAAGCACAAGAATTAAGTGTACCACCTAGTTTATCTATAACAATACCTCAAGATTATGTTAATTATGTTAAGTTATCTTTTGTGGATGCGTTAGGAGTTAAACATACTATATATCCTACACAATTAACTAGCAGTCCTTCAAATGCTCCAATACAAGATAATCTTGGAAATATAATTCAAGATAATTTTCAAGAGAATATAGATGGTACTTCTATAACAAACGAAAACTGGAAAAACGCTAACACCAATTTAATAACTGGTTTAGGTCCTGTTAATTCTACTAACCCTTTAGTGTTTATGAATGACTGGTGGGGAGAAACTGGGTTTGGCCTTGGCGGTTTTTACGGTCAAAGATACGGTGGTGATCCAGTTAACATGCAAGTTAATGGATGGTTTAATATAGATGAAGCTAGAGGAACTTTTAATTTCTCAAGTGACTTAGCTAATAAACTAATAATGCTAGAATACATATCTGATGGTTTAGCTTATGACTTAGATACTAAAGTTCCTAAGATGGCTGAGGATGCAATGTACGCACATATGAATCACGCTATATTATCTAGTAGAGCTAATGTTCAAGAATATATAGTACAAAGATACAAGCAAGAAAGATATGCTAAACTTAGAAACGCTAAAATAAGATTATCTAATATTAAGTTAGATGAAATAGTTCAAGTGATGAGAGGTAAATCTAAATGGATAAAATCATAATACATGGCTGAAATTAAAAATACCTTTTTAAAAGGTAAAATGAACCAGGATCTTGACTCTCGATTGTTACCTAATGGTGAATATCGAGAAGCTATAAACTTACAAGTTAGTAGATCAGAAGGTTCAACTGTTGGTGAGTTTGAGAACATGTTAGGTAATACTTCTATAAACACTTTAAATGAAGACAACGCTGTTGTTATAGGTCAATACGTAAATGAAACAACTAATAAAGTTTATTTGTTTACAACTGATTATAATGAAATAAATGGCGTAAGAGCTACGTCAGCTAATTGTTATATATATGAATTAAATCTTACTACTAATATTAAAACTCTATTAGTTGAAGGTACGTTTTTAAACTTTAATAAATCATTTCCTGTTCTAGGTATTAATCTTATAGAAGATTTATTGTTTTTTACTGATAATTTAAATCAACCTAGAAAAATAAACATTACATTAGCTAACCCAGGTAACGTAGCTGTACCAACTCATTACACTACTGAAGATCAAATATCAGTGGCTAAATATGCGCCATGTGAACCTATATTAGTTCTTGAAAGATTTAATGCTCGCTTAACATCAGCGGCTAATAGTGCAGTTGTAGCGGTAGATACTGCTACAGGTATTAAAGTTGGAGATATCTTTTCTCCATTAGATACTATAACACCAACAGCTATCACTCAATTTGATGATGTTATTTATGTTATAAATATTTCTAATCTTAATATAACTTTATCAAAAGCGGTAACATTAGCAGACGCTTTTAAAGTGGTTTTTCAAAGACCATCAATGACTAATAAAACTGACGCACTTATAGCTAATGGCGTAACTACTAAAGTAACGGTAGCGGCTGGACCAATTTATAGTATTTTAGTTTTAGCAACAGATTTTTCACCTGACGTAATAATAAGACCAGGAATGATGGTTGCTCCTATAGCTGGAGTTATTTTACCTGATACAACTATAGCTACAGCACAAGCTAGTTTTGCACCAACAAATGCAGACGGTCAAGATTTTACAAAATGGACAATAACTTTCTCTACAAACGTTAGCGCTTTAGCAAACAATACTGTTATTAGTATAGGTGTTAATAAAGATTATGATGCTGCTTGGCAAGGTGACGCTGCTTTTTTAGAAGATAAATTTGTAAGATTTAGTTATAGATTTAAGTTTGAAGACAATGAATATTCTTTAATGGCTCCGTTTAGTCAACCAATGTTTATACCTAAACAATTTAGTGAATTTGGCGGAGGTCAAAATACTGAAACAGTAGACATGGACAATGCTTATAAGTCTACTATATTAACTTGGTTTGAAAACAATATAAATAATATTATTTTAAAATCTCCAATGCCGTATTCTACTCCGGCTTTAATGAATACTAGTCTTTTAGTTACTGATATAGATATACTGTACAAAGAATCAGATGCTCTTGCTGTAAAAGTATTAGATACTATTGAAATGTCAAGTTTGTCAGCTACAGCTTTTGATTCTATTATCTGGGAAGACGTTGTGTCTGGCGCTACTACTGAATATTATTATCCTTACGATTACGCTTCAAGCAAACCTTACAAAACTCTTCCATCAAATCAAACTACTAGAGTATATGACAAAGTTCCAATAAAGGCTTTAGCTCAAGAACTTATAAGTAATAGAGTTGTTTATGGTAACTATGTAGACAAACATAGTAGTCCTGCTTCTATAAATTTTAGCGCCATAATAGATCAAAAAAAATCTTACGATAGAAACTTTGTACAATATCCTTATCACAATGTAAAGCAAAATAGAACCTATCAAGTTGGTTTTGTATTGTCAGATAGATACGGAAGACAATCTGACGTTATACTATCTAGTTATGATAACCTAGAAAACAAAGCTGGATCTACAATATTTTCACCATACAACAGCTACAATGATCAGCTTTCTAATCCAATTATTGATTGGCTTGGCGATACGTTGAAAGTTAGAGTAGATGATGCTATTGGTACAGAAACTGGTGTAGGTTTTCCAGGTCAACCTGGTATATGGAACGCTTTAACAAATCCACTTGGATGGTATTCTTACAAGGTTGTAGTCAAACAACAACAACAAGAATATTACAATGTATATCTTCCTGGTTTCGTAAACGGTTTACCTATAACAGGTACTGATGAAGAAAACAAAGCATCGTTTTCAGTTTTATTAAGTGACAATATTAATAAGGTTCCTAGAAATTTAAATGAAGTTGGACCTACTGATACAGAATATAGCAGTAGTGAATTGTTGTATATTAGAGTAAACAATCCTAATATAAACAATAAAGAAAATAGACCTTATGGTTATCCACAACAATCAACACCTTGGAATAAACAATATTTCCCTGGATTTGTAGATCAAGAAGTTTTATCTATATCTACAGTAAGAGACATGGAGATAGCAGCAATACCTTTTGTGGCTAATGCTCCTGAAGGAGATTATGGACAGATTGGTACTAGCAACACAAACCCTACTAGTGGCACACCATCTGTTGCTACTCCTGTAAGTATTGGATCTATACCTTGGGGTATATCACCAGTCACGCAACCTTTTTATAATTCTGATTTAAATCCTTTTGCTTTTAAAATAGACACAACTTCTAACGGCAAAGTTGATCAAACTGGTATTGTTGTACCAATTGTACCTGGAGCTGTTGGCGCGGTTACCACTGCTCAAGCTGCTGGTGGAAACGCTATCAATACAATGATTCCTTTTTTAAGTGTTGCAGAAACAAAGCCTGTTTTTTCTTTACTAGAAATATTTTGGGAAACTTCTTTACAAGGAAAACTAAGTGTTTTAAATGATTTAATAAATTCTCAATTACCTGGAATTGGTACGTCAACAATATCGTCTAATACATTTCCAGAATCAACTCCAGTTGCAACTAAACTAGGTAATAGCATTCAGTTTATTACCGGTGGTGGAACAACAGTTACTGATTCAACTTTATTAGTTGTTACTATAGAGTCAGTATATAGAGCTAGTGACATACAAAAAACTGACAACGCTTTAGATTTGTTCACTATAACAGAACTATCTGGTGGTTTATATGATTTAAAAACTGGAGCAGCTGTAACAGGTGAAAATCCTTTTTGGTACAGCGTAGCTTCAGATTCTATTCCATCTGAAGATGTTTATAACATTACTTTTAAAGTTATCTATACGCCTGTAGCGACCGCTTTTGAAAGTAATATATCTTATGTAGCTACATTAAGTAACGTTGCTCCATCTTTTGATAGTGTAGCTAATCCAACAGGTATAACAATAGCGTCAACAATATTAAAAACTTACACAGGTGTAAACGGCAGCGCTAATGATACTGACAAAACAAAACAATTAATATTTGATCTTGATCCATCTCAAGCAAACTTTTCTTCAATCAATAGTCAATTTACCGTAACCTCTGCTGGTGTTCTATCAACTAATAGCGCTTTAACAGAAGGCCAAAGCTACACAGTAGTGGTTAGATTAACAGATGTTAATGGAGCTGGTTTATCTACAACTACAACTGCTCAATTTACTGTAGGCGTTCAGCATGTTCCTAGAGCTATATGCTTAGGAAGACAAGGAACTGTAGCAGCAGCTTGCGGCGAAAGTTATGCAACTTACTTTTTAGGTTCATCAACAACACCAACCTTTGCTTTTCCTTTTACAGTTAACGGAGTTTCATTTCCAACACCTACTTACAATTATAACGTAAGAGCAAATGCACTTCCAGCCGCGTCTTATACGACTGGAGCTTTGACTCAAGGAGTTATGAAAATTACACCGACATTATCAGTAACTGGTGCGCCAGGTGGAGGAAGTATATCACTATACTATACAATACAATATAGAACTATTGGTAGCACAGCGTGGTCACAAGCAGTTGACACTGGAAACAACGTAATAGGCGCAATACAAATAACAGCTAGTAATAATAATCCAGGTACGCAAGACAAATTATTTAGTATAGTTGGAGAATATAGAGTAGTAACAACAGATATAGGAGGCGAAGGTTGCGCAGGCGGAGGAACAATAGGTTACTACACTGAATTTACCGATGCAACATACACCAACCAATGCCAGCTAAGTCCACTGTAATAATCAATAAAAACAAGTAATTAATATAATATGCCAGTAACACTCGAAGTATCTTATTTTAACTCATATTATGTGAAGAGATTAGCTGATGTACCTTACATTCCTAGCTTGTCATTTACTAGAAACGCTACGGCAAGTTCTACATTTGCAGCTGGTCAACCAGTTACTTTTTCTACTAATGCATTTACAGTAGTAATTGGCATGTTTGTAACTGGATCTGGAGTAACTGTACCAACTAAAGTAACAGCAGTTGTTAGTCAAACAATATTTAGACTTGACAAACCTATTACTACAACAAATCTTTCAGCTTACACATTTGGTTTTGATTGGTCAGGACCACAAATTAAAAACGAAGACGAAGATTGGTACATAGAAGAATCACGCATTAGAGGAGGTTATAATAACACTTCCACTGATTACGGCGTTAAAGCATATATAGTTGAAGAGCAGGACGCTCAGACACGTAGAGGCAACTCTTTAATATATTCTGGTATATTTAATTCAAGAACAGGTATTAATCAATCTAATCAATTTAGCGTAGCTGAAGAAATAACTAGAAGTGTAGATCCAATAAGTGGTTCTATACAAAAGCTGTTTGCAGAAGATACTAACTTGCTAATATTTCAAGAGCGTAAAGTTAACAATGCGTTAATAGACAAAGATGCTATATTTACAGCAGAAGGTCAAGCTATAACAACTAGCGGTAGATTAGTTATAGGACAAATAACACCTATAGCAGGAAACTGGGGAATAAGTAAAGACCCACAATCATTTGCGGTATACGGTTATCAAAAGTATTTTGTTGATAGAAGTAGAAACGCTGTACTAAGATTAGCAGGTGGAAACATAACAGAAATATCAAACTACGGTATGATTGATTTCTTTAGAGATACATTGTCAAGCGTTACTAGTACAGGTGTTATATTAGGTTCTTATGATAATTACAGTCAAAACTATGTAATATCAATACAACCATTTAATAGATATGAACCAGACGGAACAAGCTTTAAAACTTTAACGTTTGACGAAAGATCAAAAGGATGGACTAGTTTCTTTACTTTTAAACCAGACGCAATGTTTAGTTCACAAGGTTATTTTTATTCTGCTAAAGATAGAGATGATAAAAGTAATATATATAAACACAATACTAATACAACTAGAAATAGTTTTTACGGTATAACACCACCACCATCATCGGTACAGTTTGTGTTTAATCCATCACCTAACAATATTAAAACTTTTCAAACTATAAACTACGAAGGTACTAGTGGATGGGAAGTATCAGCTTTAGTTTCTGATGAAACAGGCTTTGATTCTAGTCAAGGTAACTGGATTAATCACATCGATACTATAGTTGAAGGAGCTGGAGCTACGCAATACAGAAAAATATATAGCTACGTTGAAGGTTCTTATATAGAAAACGGTGTTCAATACAGAGCAGGATTTGATAGAAAACAAAATAAATATATGGCAGTTATACCAAACAATACACAAACACCTATAGCAGGTGAGGTTGTATTTGGAAATCAAACAACAGGTATAAAAGCTTACTACGCAACAGTCACTATGAAAACAGATGCAACTACTGATCCAAATGGATTAAAAGAATTGTTTGCAGTTAGTAGTACTTTTGCACCAAGATAAATAAATAAAATAAATAAATATGCCAATAGCAACAGCAGCCATAATAGGAGCAGGAGTTTCACTTATTTCAGGACTTATAAGTTCAGGCGGACGAAAAAGAGAAGCTAGACGTCAAGAAAAACTACAAAAATCTTTACAGAAAAAACTAAATCATTTGGAATCAAATAGACAAGATGTTATAAATCCTTATGACCAAGTTACAAGCTTAGCTGGTATGGCTACGGATTTGTCTAGCACGTTGTCTAATCCTTTTTCTAATTTATCTGTTGCGACTCAAGCTGCTGAAATGAAAATAGAAGAAGCTGATATAAGTTTAGCAAATACATTAGACACGTTAAGAGCTACTGGATCTGGAGCTGGTGGAGCAACTGCTTTAGCGCAAGCGGCTTTACAAAGTAAAAAAGGTGTTGCTGCTAGTATAGAAACTCAAGAAGCTGGTAATGAAAAAATGAGAGCACAAGGTGAAGCAAATCTTCAGACTCAAATAATGCAAGAGAAGCAAAGAATACAAAGAGTAAATATATCAGAAGGAGCTAGAGAGCAAAATGCAATGGCTCAAGGTAGAGCTTTTGAGTTTGGCACTACAGAAAATAGAGAAAATACTCAATTAGATAGAGTAGCTACACAAATGGATATAGCATCTAACAATGCTAACCAAGCCGGTAGAGATTCTACATCAGCTTTAACAGGTATGATTGGTGGAGCTAGTCAAATTTTAGCTGCAGGTTATAGTAAGTAAAATAAATATAAATGATAAATAAAATAGAAAATATTCAAAAAAACCTATTAATAAAGCAAATGAATAATAGTGATGCTATTGCTTATAATAGAGATTTTTTAAAAGAATCTACAGACGCTAATTTTGATGTACTAAAAGCTTTTGATGGAACTCCAAAAGAGTATGCTAGATTAGAACTTGCTATTAAAGATGGTAAATGCGAAGAAGAAGGTTGCCAGATAGAAATGGAGAGATTAAGCTATTTAAAAGCTGCTCCTACTGTTTTTATGGAATTTATTGAAAACATAATGGGTGAACTTGCTGTTACCGATGAAGATAGTTTTGATCCTAATAACAATGCTGATTACGCTATAGCAAATTCTATGATCATGGACAAACCTGGTTTTTCTAAATCTGATGGTTACGAGATAGAATTAAGACTATTAAGTGATGGATCACAACAGTTAACTTTTACAGGACCTGGTTTTAGTGAAGCTTTAATTATAAATAGTTCTACTCTTAAAATATTATTAAATTCAAATACTTTTTTAATAGCAAGCACACCAGCTATTGGAAAAGACATGACAAGACTTTTAACAGAGGTTGGTATATTTTCAGCTGAAATGGTAAATCAAGAAACTGAAGAATTAACATCTAACGCTAGAATAGGTGAAGAGTTTATATTAACAAATCCTGATGGTTCTCCAATGTATTCTATAATAGACATTGGTAATGGCAAAGGAAGAAACGTTTTACGATTTGATTTAGATAAAATTGAAAGAAAAGTTGCGCCATTTATAAACGCAGAGGTTGCTGGCTTATTAGATAGAGAACAAGAAGCCGTAGCTGCTTGGAACGTTTACATAGCAAAAGGAAGTACTGAAGAAGAAAATGATCAGATGACTCAAAACGCTAATGCTTGGGGAAATAGTTGGGCTTATGAAACTGATTTACCTTTATCACAAGAACACAAAGTTATGTTTACAGATAAATACAAGCAGTATTTCATGGAAAATTATTTAAATCAATTTTTAACTAATCAATTACCTACTGTTCCTGCTGACGCAGCTGTGTTTGATATGGCTGAGTTAAAAAAGAAAAATGCTGAAGACTTTATAAATAAAAATAAATTAAGTTAAATGACACAAGAAGAATATACTGTAGCTTTAAACGAGTTTGTTCAAGATCTTCAAACTCAAGGTTTAGACCCTAAGGAGATGACGGCGAAAGCTGCTGAGTTTAGAAACGCTAACAAACCTACTGAAGAAGTAAAGGAAAAAGGAATTGTGGAGACGGATGCGTCTGCGGTTCCAAAGAAGAATCAAGCGTCCAGTGGGGAATACACTTTGGAAGATGGTTCTTTGGATTTTCAACCACAAGGTCTAACTAACAAGCAAGGTTTAGGTAGCGCTCAATTTATGTCTGACGCTATGAATAATGTTACTACAGATATACTAGGTAATAGATTTACTGAAACAAAAGTTACTAATAAAGATATATTAAAAAACTACAAAATAGGTAGTCCTCAAAGAACAGCGATGTATCTTGAATTAGATTTACAACCAGACAATACTATTGATCAAGAATTGTTTGAACTTCAAAAAAACCAAAGAGATCAAAAAAACCCAGAAGACATGACTGTTGGTGAAATCACAACAGGTGCGCTTAAAAATATACCTATAGGTTTAAGATCTGGTTGGGAAAGCATGAAGGCTTTGGCTGTTAACTTTATAGAGGATGTAGCAGGCGAAGACGCTGCTGATTTTTTAATAGGAAATATGGGTGAAGGTGCTGTAGCTTTTGTAGATCCTGAAAATAATGAAGAAGTACTTTTTAAAGATAACCCTGAAAAATGGAAAGAACTTGGTAAGTTAGACAAAAGAACTGACACTGAAATAAAAAAAATATATAGTGGAGATAAAGCAGAAGTTGGAGCAGCTTCTGAGTTATTTGTTTTAGAACAGTTTAGAAAAAAAGCTAGAATAGATTTAGAAAAAACAAACATAGGTTCTATTGTAGAAGAATTTGATATATCAAACATTAAAGACACTGAGTTTGCTAGTGGAAAAAAACTATACGGAGGAATATTAACAGCTTTTGGTGGTTTAGTAGAAACTGCATTACCAGCTTTACTTACTAGAGGAGCGAGTTTAATTCCTCAAATAACAGCTCCAATGTATGTAGATTATAATATAGCTAAAGCTGATACATTATATGGTGATTCTGATGACCCTTTAGCTGAGTTAGTAAAAAACGATCAAACAGACGTAGGAACACCTTTGTTAATGGGCGCTTTTGCTTCTAGCTTAGAATACATAGGTTTAAAAGGAATAGCTGGTCAATTAGCTGGTAAAGTTGGAAAACTAGGTCCAGTTGTTGGTTTACTAGGAACTCAACTTAAAGAAGGTACTACAGAGCTAGCTCAAACAGGTGTTGAAGACTTTAGCGAATCTTTAGCTAAAGGAAAATCTTTTAAAGAAGCTTTTTTATCTTCTATTGACAAAATGGGAAGTGAAGAAGGCTTAGAAAGTTTTTTATCAGGAGTAATAGCGTCTGGTGGCCTTGCGGCACCAAGCACTTTTTCTAACATGATGATTACTGAAGGTCAAAATAGAAATAAAAATCAAGAATACGTAAATACATTAAATCAATTACAAATAAAAAGAGCTGAAAATAAAAGTCCAGCTTATAGAAAAGCTATAGATATACAAATAGAATCAACAGAAGATTCTTATAAAAACTTTTTAGTTGAAACTACAAATCTAGCAAATGTTTTAAACAAAGACCAACAAGCTGAGATAACAGGATATATTAATGAAAAAAGCAATAATAATCAAACTTTAAAAGACTTAACAATGTCTTATAAAAAAGGTGAGATAACTAGTCAACAATATGGATCTGCTAAAGGTGCTATTGTAAATAAAAACAAAGCTTTATCAAATAAAATAACAAAAGTACAATTTGACTCTAACACAAAAATAATTGAAAAAGACATTGTTGAAGTAACAAAAAGTGTTGGAGAAGAAAACATAGAAGTTTATAACACTAAAAAAGAATTTACAGAAGCTACTGGAAAACCTGAAGATGTAGACGCTGCTTTTATTGAAAAAGATGGTAAAATCTTAATAAACAAAGAAAGAGCCGCTGAAGTTGGAGCTATAACAGCTGGCTCACATGAATTAGTGCACAAGGTTACAGCTTCTTCATTTAACGACCCTGTTGTTGGTGCTAAACTTGTTGAAGATTTTAAAACTACTTTAAGTAGAAAAGAACTTAAAATAGTACAAAAAAGAATAGACGAAAATTATAGATATAAAAGAGATCCTAATGGTAAAATACAATTAGATGAAAACGGAAAAGCTATAGAAAACGATCCTGCTAGTTATCAAAAAGAATGGTTTACGTCTTTCTCTGACGCAGTAGGTAAAGGAGAAATAGGTTATAACGATAACTTAGGAGAAAGTTTATTGAAATTTGCAAAAGATTATTTAATACCTAATATTTTAAAACCTAAAGGTTTAGTTAATGCGGATTTTACTAGCGGTAGAGAGGTTTATAATTGGATAAAAGATTACAATAAAAATATAAAATCAGGTAAAGGATTAGATACTAGAGGTCAAGCTTTAATAAAGCAGCCTATTATTAATAGTGACGATGTAAGCATGTCAAAAACTGCTTCGGAAACAGTTCAAGAAATATACGATACTAAAGGCACAGATGGTTCAGTTGAAATAATACAACAATACGAGGGTATGGCTAATAAAATAGCTAACAAATACCAAGATGTACCAGGTTTTGATAGACAATTGCTTGTTGATGAAATATTAACAGGTAAACGTGGCGTTATAGACATGATTAGTGATTATGATCCATCTACAAAAGTTCCTGTTGCTGCTTATATAAATAAGTATTTAAAATCTAGAGCAATTGAAGCAGCTAATAGAGTTTTAAAACAAGAATTTGAAACAGATGTAACAGAAGCAAAAGGAGTTGTTGCCGAAGAAAGCGCGCAAATAGAAACTACTACACGTAAAAAACCTAAAATAACTAAAGTATTACCTAAAGAATCTTTAGATAAAGCAACAAAATTAATCAAAGAAAGAATAAAAGAAGTTGATTCTAAAGATTTATCTTATAAAAAATTAAAAAGCTTAGCTTCAGAAGTAGTTGCAGATGTTATAGGTATTCCTGTTGGAAAATTAACAGATCCAAAGAAAAATTTAAGCAAACAAGAAGCTAACGACGCTCAGAGATTTATACTTAAAAACGCTGATATTATATTAAAAGGTTTACCAGATGGTTCAGTAACAGAAGTAGCTAGTGAAGGATTAAAAGGAACTTCTACGGGTGTTCCTTCGTCACTACTTAATAATCCTAAGCTATATACTAAAGGACCTAGAACTAAAAAAGGCGCTGGCTTATACGCTTATACTAAAAACCCTAATGCAACTAAAGCTGATTTATTAGAAGCAGCTGGTATTATAGATGGTAAAATGAAACCAGGCTTTAAGCCAAGAGACGGTCAAGCAGTAAAGGCTATATTAAGTTTAGTTGATAGAAATATAACAAATGAATTAGTTAGAACTGATACAGAAATAACACAACAAGAAAAAGTTGACGTTAAAGCAGGTGGACCACAGACTCTATTTAGTAAAACAGTTCAAAACTTTATTGACGATAGATTATTTGACTTAGACACAAAAGGCGCAGAGGGTGTTTTGC
>ENA-ORXF01000296-ORXF01000296.1-marine-metagenome-genome-assembly--contig:-NODE-296-length-37579-cov-50.280945_pt1 | contig 37579 bp, 23 predicted proteins | sample MGYA00237864_ERZ511476 | MGnify/ENA primary metagenome ERZ511476 (study PRJEB26306, sample SAMN06343908) | marine metagenome | isolation source: coastal waters | place: Atlantic Ocean: West Antarctic...
GACTCACCACTTACGAGTCATTTGATTCAAAAACTTGAACAAGAATTTAGTGATACCACTTTTGCTCGCGTAGATTCGGATTTGATTGATAACTTGATCAAAAAAGAGGAGACACGTGTCTCAAAATTGAGCGAGAAGCAAAAAGAAGAGCTCAAAACACGTTTAGAATCGATTGTACCTAAAGAGAAATTCACGCTGAAGCTTGAAGACATGGAGAGCACTGATGCTCCACTGATGATCACTGTTCCTGAATTTATGCGACGCATGAAGGAAATGCAGATGTCTGGCGGCGGTGGTATGATGGGCATGGGAGATTTCCCAGACATGTATGACCTCGTGGTGAATGCAAACCACAGTCTAGCTTCTAAAATTCTCGATACTGATGACGAAGCACTAAGATCAACCGCCGTAAATCAAGCGTTAGATCTAGCTAAACTTCAGCAGAATCTGCTACATGGTGAAGAGCTTACCGCTTTCATCACACGATCTTACGAAATGCTTGGCGAAGAATAAGAGCTCAACATTTCTAGACACGTACTAATCAAGAAAAAGGGGGGCTAAGCCCCCCTTTTTAGTATCTTGGCATCTCATCAAACCAATTATTTTTCATGGAAAAAGCCACCTTATCAGTGCTCGAAATAGCTCATAAAAACGCAGAACTTTGGACCTCTTCATTTTTTGACGAGGCCACTCGTGCCGAAGCCCAACGTCTTATTGATCTGGGAGGAGATGAACTTATCGAACCCTTTTACAAGGACCTAGATTTTGGTACTGGCGGTATGCGAGGAATAATGGGTGCGGGAACAAACAGAATCAATCCATATACTTTAGGAGCGGCAACAACTGGTCTCGTAAACTACGCAAAGGTCACCTTCGGAAGGACGGATCTAAAAGCGGCCATTGCTTTTGACAGTCGCAATAACTCCAAGGAATTTGCTCGTAAAGTAGCAGAGGTTTTAAGTGCTAATGGTGTACGCACTTACTTGTTTGAAGAACTCAGACCAACTCCAGAACTGTCTTTTGCTGTACGAGAGCTCGGCTGCGATTTTGGGATCGTACTGACCGCTTCTCACAACCCTAAAGAATACAACGGATATAAAGTGTATTGGGATGATGGTGGCCAATTAGTCCCTCCCCATGACCATGGTGTTATAGAAAATGTACGTGCGACAAGGTTTGAAGATATTAATTGGAATGCTAACGAAGATTTAATTGAGCTCCTAGACTCAAGCATGGATAAAAAGTACATCGATATGGTGGCCAATTTAACCATTAACAATATCGGAAAGGACGAGCTTCGTGTGGTGTTTACCGCGTTGCATGGTACCTCAATTGTAAGTGTCCCTCCTGCCCTCGCTCAAGCCGGATTCAAGAACGTACAAATCGTAGAAAAGCAAGCCGTACCTGATGGAAACTTCCCTACCGTCGCTAGTCCTAACCCTGAAGAAAGTGCCGCGCTAGCCATGGCTGTAGCGCAAGCAGAGGCTACTAACGCGGATCTTGTAATAGGTTGTGACCCAGACACAGACCGCGTAGGGATTGCCGTTAATGATGGCACAGGCACCATGCAATTGCTAAACGGTAACGACACTGCAGCCTTGCTGGTACATTATATATTGAGTCAAAAAGTCGCTAAGGGAGAGATGCCTTCGAACGCATTTACTGCGGCAACTATTGTAACTACCGATCTAATAGCTGATATCTCTGAAAAATTTGGCCTGCCTTGCTACAGGTGCTTGACAGGTTTCAAGTGGATTGCTGATCTGATCAAGAATAAGCCAGGTGAAAAGTTCATCGTCGGTGGTGAGGAATCCTATGGTTATATGGTAGGTGATGCAGTACGTGATAAAGATGCTGTAGCCTCTGCCGTAATGATTTCGGAGATGGCTGCTTATGCCAAATCAAAAGGCAAAACAGTTCTCCAACAGTTAGAGGATATTCATCGTGAGTTTGGACAGTATCAAGAGCGCTTGATTTCTATCACAAAACATGGAAGATCTGGCGCAGAGGAAATCGCCGTTATGATGACTTCACTTAGAAATAATCCTCCTCAAGTGTTGGGAGGTTCTCCAGTGTCTATTGCCATTGACCACTCCGTGTCGCAGCAGAAGGACCTGCGTACGGGAGCCATTGTTTCAACAGAACTTCCTTCGTCGAATGTATTGCAGTTTATCACGGAAGCCGGCGATAAAGTTAGTGCGAGACCATCCGGAACGGAACCTAAGATAAAATTCTACTTCTCAGTTCGTAAAGCTACTGGTAAGAGCCACGCTGAAACTAAAAACGAACTTGAATTAAAGATTGATACCTTTATTAGAGAACTAGATCTCTAATACTTTATGAAAAATCTCTTGATTATAGGAGCTATTTCGATAGTCCTTTTTTCTTGCTCAGAAGTGCCTATTGACCAAGGCAGTGCATCCAAACATCTTTTGGGAACCATCAAACAGAATGATTCCTCCTATGTTAGATTCAATGCGGAGCTCAGCCATGATACGCTTTTCATAAAAAATGGACTTGCGGAGACCATAAATGTGGTGCTAAGCGGAGCGGACACTTTGATAGGGTCTTTTCCTGTTTTCGCTTCTGACCTCTGGCTTGTTGAGTCTGAGGGTAGGTATACTGGTGAATTTTACAGAACAGACGCTGAAAACTATCGTCTTCCCATAGAGTTTGTAGAAGGCAGTCTTAACTACCCTAACGCTAATTCCCACTGGCCTCTACAGTACGCCATCAATAGAATATCTAAGGATGGCAGTGCTCGTCCAGCGTTGCTTCAACTGGGGCATACAGAAGGTGTTCTAACCGGAAGCATCGCCACATCTACAGGAGATTCACGTTTTCTTACAGGTTGGGAGAACGAAGGCGGATTCCAGTTGCAAGGTTTTGATGGACGTTTCATTTACAATGTTATTGGCCATGTAATGGATGATTCGGTTTGGGGTAATGTCTATTCTGGAAAGACCGGATATTATACTTTTCAAGGACATGCAGATGACCAGGCTGTGTTAGAAGATCCAAAGACCATGACGGAATTGGTTGACGGTTATTCTCATATAGAGTGGCATTTACCCAATTTGAACGGAGATACTATACATTTCGACAGCCGAACCGTTACAAGGCCAACAATCTTAGCCATCCAGGGCTCTTGGTGCCCTAACTGTATGGATGAAGGACGTGTATTGGATCAATTCTACCGAGACTTTGAGGGTGCAATCGATGTTTTTGGACTGAGCTATGAATACAGTGGAACGCTCGGAAAAGCCACAGCAGCTGTACAAAAAATGAAACGTGACTTGGGCACAAGTTTCCCGATGATGATTGCAACCTACTCCGCTAAACAGGATGCTAATTCTATTCTTCCCTTACAGCGCATTCGCAGCTACCCTACCTCTATTGTTCTGGATGCCAATGGCAACGTTATTTCTATTCATACCGGTTTCTATGGGCCCAGCACAAAGGAATATGATGGATATGTTCGAGACTTGGGTGAACTGTTAACTGAATTAGTTGCGCAAAATGACTAATTATCTTGACCACTTGTTGCCTAATTTCAAGGAAACCTCGAAGTCTAAGAGAAGAGAAAATAAATCTTTTTTTAAACGACTTGGGGCGAAGGACACTAAATCAGTAGATCGGATTTTTCATGAGCAGCATGAGCAAGTTTTTGCTGAGACGGACTGCCTGAAATGCGCGCGATGTTGTAGAGCCACAGGACCGCTTCTTACCGCACAGGACATTACGAGAATCAGTGGAAAGCAAGGAATGAAGCCTGCTGAATTTGAGCGAACCTACCTCAAAAAAGACGAAGATGGAGATTGGGTCATGAAAAGCCTACCATGCCCATTTTTAGACCGCGACTCTAATGCTTGTAAAATATACGAATACCGTCCTAAGGCATGTCGAGAATTTCCCCACACGGATAGGCAACACATGAAGGGAATTCTAGAGATTACAGAGGTCAATGTCAGGCACTGTCCTGCCGTGTTCCAAATGGTAGAAAGAATGAAGAGCAATTTTTCTGTTTAATCACCAACCACATCTCTGTTCATCCATTGCTGAATGGTAAATGACAGCAGTAATACGGTCAACGAACCAATCACGTTATACCACAAGTACCCTATCGAAATCACCTCAGTCGAATTGAGGTAGTGGCACATCAATACGGTTGCCTGAGCAGAAATACCTGCCAGGAAAATCGGCTTCGCTCCAATAGACTTTACAAATAACCCTACCAGGAAAATTCCCAGAATCGTTCCATAAAACAGACTCCCCAACACATTAACTAATTGTATTAAATTTTCGTACAGTGGTGCCGCTAAGGCAACGAAAATGGCGGCAATCCCCCAGATCGCAGTAAATCCTCTGATCACTCTTTTTTCGTTGTGCGGCTTGCTTCCCCAGAATACACGGAAATAATCCACATAAGTGGTGGTAGCTAACGCACTCACTTCTCCAGCTGTAGATGACATAGCTGCACTGATGATGACTGCCAGAAGTAAGCCAATCAACCCCTTTGGTAAGAAATTTAGAATAAAGGTGACAAACACATAGTCCATATCCTTAGACTGGAAATTTGGAATAGCAGCCTCTAGAATAGACATGTACTCAGAACGTAATTCCTCTTGCTCGTTTGCAAGGGAGCGTGCTTCATTCCAGTTGGCTGCTAATAATGCTGTTTTTTTATTCTGAAATACCTCTGCAAAGGAAGCGTCAATCTTTGACAACTCCCGTTGAACCTCAATAGGCGCCCTGGCTGTTTCTGTCATGTTAAAGAAAACGGGCGGCTGAATAAATTGATAAAAAACAAAGAGTAAAACTCCTATGGAAAGGATGGAAAACTGCATAGGAACTTTAAAAACGCCATTAAACAGTAATCCTAGTTTACTGGTACGCTCCTCACCGGCTCCTAGATATCGCTGCACCTGACTTTGATCTGTCCCCAGATAACTCAGTGATAAAAATAATCCTCCAGCAAGACCAGACCAAATGGTGTACCTCGTACTGGGATCCAAGGAGGTATCTACGATACGTAGTTTACCCATTTCTCCAGCGATATAGTAGGCATCAGACATACTTACGGGGATACGATCTATGAGTATAACTGTGGCTATTGCCATACCGATAAGTATCGTGGCCATTTGCCATTTCTGAGTAACGGCAACAGCTGCTGATCCGCCTGAAACGGTATAAAAAAGCACAACAATCCCAATCAAAACAATCATGAGGTTTAGTGGGAGATTCATTGCCGCAGAAAGCACAATGGCTGGCGCGAAAATGGTGATTCCTGCCGACAGTCCACGAGAGGTTAGGAACAACGCTGCAGTAAAAAGTCTTGTTTTACGATCAAAACGCTGTTCTAAGAATTGGTAGGCGGTAATGGCTCGCATTTTACGATAAGCCGGAACAAAAAACACGCTTACCAAAATTACAGCCAAAGGCATTCCAAAATAGAACTGGATGAACCCCATATCATGTGCATAAGCCTGACCGGGGGTTGAGAGAAACGTAATAGCTGATGCTTGAGTGGCCATTATACCAAGCCCTATGGTCATCGCACCCACATCCTTTGAACCACTTAATAGTTCACCTGCGGACGCGCTTTTGCGAGTTTTATAGACCCCATAACCTACTATTAACCCTAAGGTTACCAGTAAAACGATCCAGTCTATCAGATGCATTTAAACAAACTGACGGGTAACATAATAAAACAGTACAATTTCCGCTACTAATAACGCAATCACGCCAATGTAGTATTTCTTCCAATTAACCATGGATGTATTCGTGGTCTTAATGGTCATAATGCAATATATTTTGTAAAACTCTCAGTGCTCCTGGAACACCCGCTGGTAACTCTCTAAATAATGATAAGCCCGTGTAAATTACGGAACCTTTACCAAAGTCCGCAACTACAGTCGAATTTGGATATATAATACCTGTACTTTCTTCTATGGAGAAAATCGTCGTAAACGATTCATTTACTACTGGAAAATATAAACCTCGTTCCTGCACCCATTGTTCAAAATCCGCACTACTAATTTTATTCGGTTCCATAGTTAAGGGGTGACTGACAAAACTAACGGGGGCATATTCTTCTGTAACTCTATCACGCCCTATCGTTAAAGGCACAGGCAAAGGCAACTCCATACCCGATCTACCCGCTGTGGTATACGTTACTACGAAATTACCTCCTCCTTTCACATAGGAGGCTATACGCTCCTGCGATTTCATGAGCCAGGGTTCTGTATTAAAGGCACGTATCCCCACTAAAACAGCATCCACAACCTCCCAAAGCTCAGGAGTCTCCTCGGTGATCTTAATGACCTCGTAACCTATACTCTCCAGGGTTTCATCCATTTGATCCCCTGCACCTTCTATATATCCAACTTTAATTCGTTTACTCGATAAATCCAGGACAGACAGTGTCGATCGCACATCTCTATATCTGTAATGGGTACCTACATGAGGATAACTAATCGTATGTTTTTCAGGCATTCGTTTAGTGATTACGAGACCTGCTTCATCAAGGGCGGCTGTGTTTAAGAAAACTTCAAATCTCCCTAAGGGTAGCTTAGCTGGAACTGTTTCCTCAAAATGGTTCCAGCCTTCTTTAAGATTTCCCGAAACAGAATGTTCCCAAATCAAGGTTTGTTCTGAGGGTAATGAAGCACTCACGGTCCAATTGTATATACCATCTTTTCGCGCATAAACGGAATAACCCAAAAGGCTCTTTTTGCCGTTATTCCAGTATACACTTTGATCAAATTTCGAATGGAGTAAAGGGTCAATTGCTACTTCTTCTCTATATTCTCCTATGGCACGGTCTGACAATTTCGCAATAGGTTTCATGAAAATCATAAAAATCTCTTCTCCTATTTCAAGACGTACCCGAGCGTGGTCTGTGACCTCAGCAGGATTCGCTTTAACCACGTTTAACTCAACCTCAAGTTGAATGCCATCTGGGCCAACCAATTGAGGCGGATTAAGTGCCATTTGTTTACCTGATGTTCTCAAAGAGGCTAAGTAAACATTCGCACCTGAGGACATGGCTTGTATTTCAACCATTGCTTTGAATTCAGCATCAGATGGCAACGGATTTGAAGAAGTATAATATTCCGCATACAATCCTGTCAGATGCAACATCACTTGCTGCCAACGTTGGTAACGGTTCGACAGTCCTGAATTATGCTCCAAAATGTTTCTTCCTAGCACTGCCCATTTTGCAATGGCTTGATCTTGGTCTCCAATTTCTAGAGCGAACGATGCATCCTGCGCCAACCTACTATTTTGATCTGTTGCACGTTCTTCTAATCCGAGGTAACTTTCTAAATCTGCTTCACCCCAAAGTTTTTTAAAATATTCTTCTCTAGGCCCACGATTAATCGGGACTCCAAACCCCTGACACTTGTGCATGGACCTCGCAGCATCTCCAATGGCACCGTACGAATCTCCATGCAAAGGATCAAAACCGCTTAGGTCTAAATGCACAGCTTCTGGATCATCTTTTAATGTTTTATCCCACCAAATAGAGGTGTTCCACCATACTCCACCAACCTCCCAGCGTGGCATCGAGGTCATGTAGGTTGAATCTCCTGCGAGCTTTGCACATTCTATAGCCAATTCTGCAGAAGCTGTATGATGACCATGACCAGCGCGTGAATCCGGAGGGAAACGAGTAAGGATAAAGTCAGGTTGTAGTTCTCTTATTACGTGAACTACTTGACGCATTAAATCTTCATGGTTCCATTTCGTCCAAACCTCATCTACACTTTTAGAGTAACCAAAATCTAAAGCATCCGTAAAACGCTGATTTCCACCATCTATAGAACGAGCTGCGCGGAGTTCATGCTCCCTTATAACTCCTAAATTTTCGCCCAATTCGTCACCTAATAGGTTTTGACCTCCTGAACCTTTAGTTAGGCTTAGGTAGGTTGTTTCTGCGTCTAAGGCATTCGAAAGCCATGCGATAAGTCTAGTATTTTCATCATCAGGATGGGCCGCTAGGTAAAGTACCCTCTTACCGGAACTGAACCGTTGCATCTCTGCCATCGCTTCGCTCTGGGAGAGTGGTGAATATTGTGCAACCAATTGATTTCCATAAAACATGGCAAACGCAATAGCTAAACCTCGAACAATTACGGTTATGCGTGTTATCTTGGTGGACCTATCAACAGACATCATATGAAAAGATTTTTTACCATTTTATTAGTTTTAATAGCCCTTCCGGCTACGGCACAGCATAAGTTAAAGCTCAAGTCGGGCACTTATCAAGTGGCTGAAGGCGCTTTTTTACAATTAAACGCTAGTAAAGCGACTTATGGTGTAGCGCTATGGGATCACTATGTGCTTGCCGAAGATAAAAAAGCCTTGGCGGATTTAGGCGTAGAACTCTTTCATTATTTACCTGAAAACTCATTTGAGGTAAGAATCCCTAAAGGCGTAACCTCAGCTCAACTCAAAACAGCAGGTGTATCCTCATTTACAGCATGGACACCTCGTATGAAATTAGACGGACCCATTTGTAATACGGATTTTCCACAATGGGCAGTTTTAAACGATGGCAGAGTGGCGGTACAATTTTATACCGCACCAGAATTTAATGCTCCTCCTTCTTATTTAAAATTGGTGACCGACTTAAATGATGGCTGGTATAGTGGCGTTTTAGCGTCGAGTAAACTTGAGGATTTGGCGAAAAATGAATTTGTACTCTTCATACAAGCTATTGAAGAGCCAGGTTCTGCAGAAAACTCTAATTCAAGAGCAGCCTCTAGGATATCCTTTATGCAGCGTGATAAAGATTTCGATGGAACGAACGTTGTAGTCGGGCTAGGAGATGATGGCGACATAGGACCTCATGATGATTACAGGGGAAGATTAACCTCTCTTGCAGGTACCTCTATAGGTGACCATGGAGATCACGTCGCTGGAACCATTTTTGGCGCTGGTAATATTGATCCTGATGGAGCCGGTTCTGCAACTGGAGCTACAATGATTTATTATGATTATCCGAGCAACCTAAGTAACATAGACAGCCATTACAACTTGTATGGCATACGTGTAACGAACAGTTCTTATTCCAATGGGTGTAATGCTGGATACACTTCCTATGCACAGCAAATGGATAAGGATATTATTGACAATGTTTCACTCATGCATGTATTCAGTGCTGGGAATAGCAATGGATCCAACTGTAACTACGGTGCCGGATCTCAATGGGGGAATGTTACCGGTGGTCATAAACAAGGAAAAAATGTGGTGGCCACGGCAAATTTGACAAGTTTAGATGTTATCGCAGGTTCGTCTTCTAGAGGACCCGCTGCTGATGGACGAATCAAGCCTGATCTAGCAGCAGTTGGAACCAATGTATATTCCACTTTAGACGGTCACACCTATGGATTTAAAACGGGAACATCCATGTCAGCACCTGGTGTAGCTGGATTCTTTTCAGTGCTCCATAACGCTTTCGATGAGCTGCAAAACGACACAGCAAAAGGAGGTTTATTGAAGGGAATCGCGATGAATACGGCAGACGATCTAGGGAATAGTGGACCTGACTACATCTATGGATATGGTAGAGTTAATGCTCGACGTGCTATACGTGTTATCAAAGATACTTTGTTCTTCACCTCCAACGCTTCAACCGGAGATACAACTACGTTCAATATTACCCTACCGAGCGGAGTAGAAAGCTTCAGAACGATGCTTTATTGGACGGATAAAGAAGGGTCCTTATTTGCTTCCAAAGCTTTAGTGAACAATCTAGATTTTAAGGTGACAGACCTCACCAATAATGTATCGTATCAACCGTGGGTACTTAATCCTACTGCCAATGCAACAACCCTAAATAGCAATGCTGTCAGAGGTTTAGATACGCTGAATAATGCGGAGCAAGTAACTCTAGTAAATCCGAGTTCTGGTGATTATGCGCTAACTGTGTATGGAACTAATGTTCCTACCGGACCTCAAGAATTTTTCGTCATCTACGATATGGAAATGGCAGAGGTAGCATTGGTCTACCCACACGATCATGCACCTATGACTCCTGGGGCAACAGTGGTTCGATGGGATGGAGAAACTACCGGGTTGACTTGGCAGTTTTCCTCGGACCATGGCACAAATTGGTCGAGTCTTTCATTGAGTACAATTTCTAATCGACCCATGGCGAATTGGACCGTTCCTAACACTCCTACAGACGGAGCCTACCTCAGGGTAATCTCAGGGACAGATACTTCAACGGCAGGTCCGTTTACGATTTTACAACAACCCACCGGTCTTACCTTAGACTGGGTCTGTCCGGATAGTCTAAAAATCACCATAAATGCGGTAACCTCTGCAACAGATTATACCGCCTATATTTTGGGAACGAAATACATGGATTCGGTCTACACAGACAGCATCAACTCTATGGTTATTCCCTATTCACCAACCGTAGACACTTGGATTTCAGGAAGTGCTAATTATAATGGTGCTCCGGGAAAAAGAGCCTATGCGATTGCATTACCGGCAGGAACCTTCGGTTGCCCATTATCAAGAGACGCTAGCTTAGCGGCAATAATTAATCCGCAATTGGTCAGCAGTTGTCAGAACCAAACCATTGATATAACCGTTTTATTAAAGAACCCTTCTACCTCTACCTTAGATACGATACCTGTCGCCTACAGCTTTAATGGATCTACGGTTAGAGATACCTTATTCGCATCTCTTTTACCTTATGCGGACTCTGCTTTCGTGTTCTCGACTCCTATTATTTGGTCCGGAACCAGCAACCAGAACATCACGGCTTGGAGTGAAATAAGCGGAGATATGAATGCACTCAATGATACCATTCTTCAAAACATTACCTATTTAAACTCTGCTTTGTACAGTTTGCCCTTCGTGCAGAGTTTCGACAGCTATAACTCCTGTCCTGTATCCAACAATTGTGGAGGAACAGTTTGTAACCTTGGTGGAAATTGGAAAAACTTGACCAATGGTACAGAGGATAATATTGATTGGAGAACCCACCAGGGAGGAACAAACTCCAGTGGCACTGGCCCTTCATCTGACTTTGGTGGAAGCGGTAAGTATTTATATCTAGAAGCCTCCGGAACTTGTGAGTTTCAAGAAGCTGTGCTCTACAGTCCATGTATAGATTTAGGAAGCAGCGTAGCACCAGAGTTAGATTTCGCCTACCATATGTTTGGCTCCAATACAGGGGAATTGACCGTAGAAATATTCGATGGCACATTCTGGACTGAGGTCTTCAGTAAAATGGGCAATCAAGGCAATAATTGGATCAGTCAAAATATTGACTTGGTCCCCTACACAGGAGACACCATTATCATTAGAGTGATTGGTGTTACAGGTGGAGGTTACCAAAGTGATATTGCTATTGATCAATTCTCCATTGTGGATCAGATTGGAATCCCCGTTGCAGACTTCAACTCATCTACGACTACCCCATGTCTAAATACATCACTTACATTAACTGACCAAAGCACGAAATCCCCTTCAAGTTGGAATTGGTCCATATCACCGAACAGCTACACTTTCGTGAACAGCACCACTTCAGCCTCTCAAAACCCAGAAGTAAGCTTCAATAGTTACAGCACATACACGATCACTCTTATTGCGACGAACTCTTACGGCAGTGACACCATTGTCAAAGTAAATGAAGTCACGGTGAACGCGTTACCAAGTCTACCCATCGTAGAGACCTTTACAGGAAACAGCGGAAGCGACTTTGTTACTATTAATCCTGATGGACAAACTACCTGGACCACAAGCGATGTGGATGGACCTACAGGAGCTAAAACAGGAGCCATATATATGGGGTACTATAACTATTCTACCACCGGAGAAGTAGACCTACTGGAGAGTCCTAAATTTGATATTTCGGGATACAGTCAACCTACCTTGCTTTTTGATGTGAGTTACGCCCCTTATTCGACTCAACTCTTTGATGAATTGGCTGTACTTGTTAGTGAAGATTGCGGAAGCTCTTTTGATACCGTATACCTCAAAGCAGGAACAGCTCTTGCCACAACGACATCGTCAACATCCTTATTTATCCCCAGTAACACTTCTGATTGGCGAACTGACACCATTTCTCTGAGCGGGTTGAATTCTGATTTAATTCAATTTCAAATTGTAGGTATCTGTGGATATGGTAATAATTTATACTTGGATAATATTCGAGTAATCGACCTAGCAGGCGCAGCGTCATTGGCAACATTGAATGTTCCATCCGTTATCTGTGAAGACGAGTTTTTCACGTTCTCTTTGAATACAACAGATACCACGTTAGATGGAAACTTCACGCTTAATCGGTCGGGATCCAGCTTAACATCAACCTTTCAAGGTTTGGGTACTCATACCACACAGCTGACCTCTTCATCTGACCATAACCTTGAGTATGTATACTACAACGCCTACACGTTTGTAGCGGATAGCGTTATTTGGACTCCTGCACCACCATTAAACGCAGCTTACACGTTGAGTCTAGCTGGTGGCTTAACCTATGATTTTACTGATCTCTCTACACCTAATCCCACGGCGTGGGCATGGGACTTCGGAGATGGAAGCACCTCTATTCTACAAAACCCCTCACATACTTATACGAGCACAGGGAATTACACAGTTCAACTTACGGCAACCACGGACTGCGGTATAAAAAGTACCTCTACTACCTTCAATAACATTGGACTCGATGAAAATGGATTGGAAAACGCAATCTTCTATCCGAATCCTACAGAAGATGTCTTGAATATTGCTTTAGGTCAGAATGAAGGAAGTGCTGTTGTTGAAATTCACAATGTCCTAGGCGCGTTAATCAGTGTATCGGAATACACTAATGTATCAAGTACAATAAGACTTGACTTAAGCATGTTGCCGAGTGGCGTATATCGTGTTTCCCTGCGTACTGAAGAACGCAATACATCTCAAAGCATTAGTAAGATTTAAGTTATACGCGGCGGCTTACTAATCACGAGAAGGCCCAAGAAAGTAAACAAACCATTATACAACAGTAACTCAAAGCCTATGGCGTATCCTACAGAAGGTGCCCATAGGCTTAGTTCGTAAGTCAGGATTGGTGCAGCAATACATACCGCTAATACCCACCAACCTTGTAATCTTCTGTTGGTCGTTAAAGCCAACACAAATAGACCTAATAACGGACCATACGTGTATCCAGCAGCGGTAAAGAGCCCTGAGATAATGGAATCGGCCTCTAAAGAATAAATAACTACCATCACCGTTAAAACAATTCCCATAAATACAGCATATACTGCGTTTCTTGTTTTGGTAGAACCGTTCTGTGAAAGGTTTAAGAAATCAATACAAAAAGCGGTGGTCAAGGAGGTTAACGCGCTGTCTGCACTTGAAAACGCTGCCGCCAGAAGACCTAAAAAGAACAGTACACTCAGTGCGACCGGCAGACCTTCACTATTGGCTACAGTCGCAAACAACTTATCTCCAGTTGCAGTAATACCTTGAATTTCCGCATATTCGCTCAGCATAATTCCAAGAGACAAAAACAAGAGGTTAACAACCAGTAACGAGCCCCCTAATAGTAGCATGTTTTTCTGTGCATCTATCAACTTTTTCACCGTGAGGTTTTTCTGCATCATGTCCTGATCTAACCCTGTCATTGCCACAGCTATAGCAGCCCCACCTAATATTTGTTTCCACCATGCTTTTGAGGTACCCGTTTCAATGAAATACCAATCCGGATGCGAGGTAAGAAACGAGCCAAAACTTTGTCCTGGACCAACCACGGCCTTTCCTACATAATAAAAGGCTAAACCTGCGGCCAGAAGCATTAACGCTGTTTGCAACGTATCTGTGATAACAATAGTTGCTATTCCACCAGAGGCGCTGTATAGAGCAATTAGACCCAATAATAGCAACGCCGTGAGGTAAAACGGTATGCCTAAAGCATCGCAAATCAAAATTTGCACTACCATAGTGACTAAATATAAACGGGCAGAAGCCCCCACTATTCTGGACAGCAGAAAAAATAACGAACCTACCTGATAACTCTCCTTTCCTAATTTCGCACCTAAAAATGAGTATATACTAATCACATTATAACGATAGTAGACAGGAAGCAATACCGCTGCGATAACGATATAACCCAAGAAGAAACCAAAAACCATGGGCATATAAGTGAGTCCGGAAGTACTCGTCCATCCCGGAACGCTGATAAAAGTTACACCGCTCAACGATGCACCTATCATCCCGAAACTTACGAGCAACCAATTCGCGTTCTTATTCGCATTGAAGAAGGATGCATTAGACCCTCCGCGCGAGGTAAAGAAGCCTATTATTGCTAAAACCGCAACATATCCAAGAAGTATAAGTAAAAAGAAGGTGTTGTTCATGTGACAAAGATGCGCAATCCCTTACTTTTGAGCACTGATGAATTTTTCAAGTAGAAAAATAGAGCAAGCTGTCGAGGAGATTTCTCGCCTTCCTGGAATAGGAAAAAAGACAGCATTACGACTTGCATTGCACTTGTTACGTAGACCTAGCCTACAAACAGAAGCATTGTCAGCTGCTTTAATGGACTTGAGAAATAATACTACGTTTTGCAAAGAATGTCATACGATCTCTGATACAGAAACGTGTTCAATTTGTATTTCTCCAAAGCGCGAAAAAAGTATTCTCTGCGTTGTAGAAGATGTGCGAGATGTTATGGCCATTGAAAATACCGGAGGCTACAATGGAGTCTATCATGTTTTAGGAGGTCTTATATCTCCTATGGACGGCGTTGGACCAAGCGATCTAACCATTGCATCATTAATAGATAAGCTCCGAACAGGTGAAATAAGTGAATTGGTCTTTGCGTTAAATACAACTATGGAAGGTGATACCACTAATTTCTATTTATATCGAAAAATTAAAGACTTTAATGTAAAGCTCACTACCATAGCCCGTGGTATTGCAGTGGGCGATGAACTGGAGTTTGCTGACGAGGTAACTCTAGGCAGAAGTATACAGCATAGAATACCCTACGAACAAAGTTTATCTCAATAGATTTGAAACTCAGTATTGTCATAGTAAACTATAATGTCAAGGAATTCTTGACGCAATGTTTGGATAGCATTTTCAAAAGCCAAACGCAGTACGACTATGAAGTTATTATAGTCGATAATTCTAGTAAGGATTCCGGTAGAGATCAAATATGCGCCACATTCGAGCACATTATATGGGTTGAAAATATTGAAAATGTTGGGTTCGGAAGAGCGAACAATCAAGGGTTTTCGCTTGCAAAAGGTGTTTACACACTTATTTTAAATCCAGACACGGTCCTGCAAGAAGATACCATAGAGAAATGTGTCTCGTATTTAATAGCTCATCCAAAAGTTGGTGGTCTTGGCATCAAAGGAATAGACGGAAGCGGACAATTTTTACCCGAAAGCAAAAGAGCCTTACCTACGCCACTTGTTGCGCTCTGGAAAATCACAGGGCTGTCATCTATTTTTCCAAAATCCTCTGTGTTCGCACGATACCACCTAGGTCACCTGAGTCCTGAGGAAAATCATGAGGTCGATATTCTAGTGGGATGTTTCATGATGATACCGACAAAACTTCTGCTTAGTGTAGGTGGTTTCGATCCTCAGTATTTCATGTATGGAGAAGACATTGACCTCAGTTATGAACTTCAAAAGACGGGTCATAAAAACATCTACTTTTCCGAATCTCAAATTATTCATTACAAAGGCGAAAGTACCAAAAGAGGTAGCTTAAATTATGTTCGAATGTTCTATAAGGCGATGGTACTATTCGCTAAGAAGCAATTCACCGGGTCATCAGCCGCAGCATATAGTCTACTGATTTACTTAGGGATTTACCTAAGAGCGGCACTGGCAATCGCTGCGCGTCTGGGAAAAAGCACATTAACACCTTTGCTTGATGCTGTAGTGCTGTATGCCATTTTGAATACTATCAAATCATATTGGGAACAAAACCACAGGTTTATTCATGGAGGATCTTATCCAGATCTCTACACTTATACTATTCAAGGATCCTACGTGCTTGCCTGGTTGTTCGGCCTATGGTTAAGTGGAGTCTACTTCAAAAACAACCGCCCAATAGTGATGGTAAGATCTATGATCGCAACTACCCTGATTTTGGGATTTTTCTATGGCCTGCTGCCTGAGGAGCTTCGCTTTTCCAGAGCGCTTTTGATGTTAGGTGCTTTAGGTGGTCTCTCCGCAATGCTTGGCTGGAGGGCTGTTCTTTCCGTTGTCTCTGGTAAGTCTATGTTTGAAGGTGCCCCCAAACAACCGCGTATTTTATTTTTTGGAGCAAAGTCGAGTAAAACCGCTCTTGATGACATTCTTCACGCGAGCGGTATTACACCTTCTTTTTATTGGGAAGAGGAACCAAAATTCGATAATGAAGATTGGTTATTGAAGCTTAAAGCATTAGTTCATTTACATAGAATTAACGAGCTCATTGTAGATATTTCACAGGTTTCTAACCAACGATTAATAGGGATACTCACCTCACTAGGCGAGCAGACTTCAGTAAAGTCACTCCTGCCTGAAAATAAATATATTATTGGCTCAGACAGCAGCCTAACGCAAGGAGAAACCTATCGAAAATCTCAGCAGACTGCTGATCCTCAATATTTACGACAGCGCAGGGTATTTGAAATAACAGCAACTTCACTTTTGATTACTCTAGCACCGCTTACGTTAGTTTTCGCCATTGCAACAGGAAGATTTAACGCCTGGAAGTTATGGATTCGCTATTCTGCGGATGTTTTAACGGGTAAACGATCCTTAGTTGGTTACTCGAGATCACTTTCTGAAAAATTTAATGTACCTCCCTTACCCCCTCCCATTTTTGACATATGCAGTGTTCTTCCCGTAGAATTGGACTATATGCAAAATGCAAGGGCTATTGTTGAAAATTATGCAATAGAGGCACGCCTGCGTCAAGACCTACTGTACTTGATACAATTAAGCAAAAAGTTTTAGAACGCGGAATAGCGGACATTTTGCCGTAAATTAGGGCTCATAAACCTATAGATTCAATGGCTCAGTTTGAATTAATCCTGCCCAAGATGGGTGAATCCGTTGCAGAAGCGACCATCACTACTTGGTTGAAAAACGTTGGTGATGCCATAGAGGCTGAAGAAAGTGTCGTGGAAGTCGCAACAGATAAAGTCGACAGTGAAGTTCCTTCACCCGTAAGCGGAACCCTAGTAAAAATCATTGCAGATGTAAATGATGTTGCACAAGTGGGAACCGCTATTGCTATTATTGAAACCAATGAAGAGGCCCATAGTTCACCTACTCCAGTGACTCCAGTTAAAGAGTCAGTTCCTGAAGCTGCAGTAGAAATTGAGCAACAAGTAGCCAGTGCAGTAACATCAATAACTGGCTCCGGGGATATCGTCAAATCATCTAAGGGACGTTTCTATTCGCCACTCGTCCGCGCTATGGCGAAGGAAGAGGGTATAAGTCAGTCAGAATTGGACGTTATTAGCGGAACCGGAAAGGAAGGCAGAGTAACGAAGAAAGATATTCTTGCTTACATTGCTTCTGGAAAACCCCAACCTGTTGCCACTGCTCCAGCAGCTAAATCAGCTGTAGCTGCACCCATTGCCAAGACAGAAGCCCCAAGAACCGCTCCTGCCGTTATCCCTTCCGCGGGAGATGAAATCATCGAGATGGACAGGATGCGTAGGCTGATTGCTGATCATATGGTAAATTCTGTCAGAACATCTCCGCACGTGACAAGTTTTGTTGAAGCAGATCTTACAAAAGTGGTTCAGTGGAGAAACAAAGTCAAAAATGAATTCCAAAAGAAGCATGGTGAGAAAATAACATTCACACCTATAATTATGGAAGCGATCATAAAGTCCATACAAGACTTTCCTATGATTAACGTAAGTATCGATGGTACGAACATTATCAAGCACAAGAATATTAACGTGGGAATGGCAGCAGCACTTCCTTCTGGAAACTTGATTGTGCCTGTTATTAAAAATGCAGACCAACTAAGTCTTCTGGGAATAACAAAAGCTGTAAACGATCTCGCTAATCGTGCACGAAACAATGCCTTGAAGCCAGACGAAGTATCTGGAGGAACTTACACGCTCACTAACGTAGGTACCTTTGGTAATGTGATGGGTACCCCTATCATCAACCAACCTCAAGTAGCCATTATGGCTGCAGGAGCCATTCAGAAAAAACCTGCTGTGGTAGAAACGCCAGAAGGTGATATGATTGCTGTACGTCACAAAATGTTTTTAAGTCATAGTTATGACCATAGAGCTGTAGACGGTGCGTTAGGAGGTATGTTCGTGAAGCGTGTTGCAGAATACCTCGAAGCTTGGGATTTAAATCGTGAGATTTAAAACCTGTGTTTACAATCAGATAGTGTACTTTTATAAGACCGCCTTAGGGCGGTCTTTTTTTTGTTTAGAATTGTCTTATACCCATAACTATGAAGCTCAACCTACAACGTCCAATGTGTTTTTTTGATTTAGAAACCACTGGTGTAAACGTCACTAATGACCGAATTGTAGAGATCTGTATTCACAAAGTACATCCTGATCATATCGAAGAGACTCATACTTGGAGGGTGAACCCCACGATTCCTATTCCAACAGGCGCTTCTAATGTTCACGGTATATATAATAAAGATGTTGACCATGAGCCTATTTTTGCGGACATAGCGCAAGAGGTCTACACTTTAATATCGGACAGTGATCTCGCCGGATTTAATAGTAATAAATTTGACATCCCCCTATTAGCAGAGGAATTTCTCAGAGCCGGGATTGATTTTGATATGGGTAAACGAAGAGCGGTTGATGTACAGAATATTTTTCACAGGCTGGAGCAGCGAACGTTAAGTGCAGCCTACGTATTCTATTGTAATGCATCCTTAGAGAATGCCCACACTGCAGAAGCAGATGTTCTAGCAACCTACGAAGTCTTGAAAGCTCAGATAGAGCGATATGACGAATTGGAGAATAACATGGAATTCCTTGCTGATTTCTCAAACCGTCAAAAAGTAGCTGATTTCGCCGGATTCATCGCTTATGATGAGCACAATGTTGAGATCTTCACTTTTGGAAAATACAGAGGTCAAACGGTTAAAAGCGTTCTCACGGAAAATCCAGGCTATTTTTCTTGGATTCAAAATGCAGATTTCCCACTTTATACAAAGAAAGTACTGACCTCGATCCGCCTCCGAGAATTCAACAAGGCCTAATTAATATGAAGATCATTTGCATAGGTAGAAATTACGCAAAGCATGCTGAAGAGCTAAACAACCCAATTCCACAAGAACCTGTTGTTTTCCTTAAGCCTGACACTGCTGTTTTACTAAAAAAGCATCCCTTTTTCATTCCTGAGCACAGCAATGACGTTCACTATGAAATTGAAGTTGTTGTAAAAATAAATAGACTTGGTAAGCATATTGAACCCCGATTTGCACACAAGTATTATAGTGAAATTGCTTTAGGTATCGATTTCACGGCAAGGGATGTTCAAGAAGATTGTAAAAAAAATGGACTACCCTGGGAAAAAGCAAAGGCATTTGACGGATCTGCGGCAGTATCTAATTTTTTTAGTCTAGAAAGCCTTAAAAAGAACATAAACAACATTGATTTCTATCTCGATATCAACGGTAAAAAAGTGCAAGAAGGCAACACTAATCAGATGTTATTTTCTGTGGACGAACTCATCTCCCATGTATCGAAATACTTCACGTTAAAAACCGGGGATCTTATATTTACGGGGACTCCAGCTGGTGTTGGACCAGTACAAAGAGAAGATCTACTGGAGCTTTATCTTGAGGGTAAACGCATCTTCTATTTCAACGTAAAATAACACGTTGATTTGTTCCTTAAATCGGTCGTTCATTCATGTATCACTTTTAGAGACTTACAAGTCGGGCGTATCTTCATTTTTATATATTTGTAAACACCCTTGGAAACTAGGTTAACACAAACGCATTAAAATGAAGAAAAGCTTACTAGCTGCACTCCTTTTTGTTGTTGCTGCACCCTCAGCATTTGCTCAATTCGCTCCACCAATCGATACGGTTTTCACCGAAAACTTCGATGGAACGCTATCGGCAGATTCAATCGCAGCAAATTTCAATACGGATTCAACGAATGCAACGCGTTCTTGGAATGACACCACATTTTTAAAAACCTCAGGTACTCGATCATTTCACACGCAATGTTTTGCGAATGATTCCATCATTTTTGAAACGGATGATTTCACCACCATAGGATACACTAACGTTCGATTTACTTTCGATCAAATCTGTAAGATCAGATACATCCAAAAAGGGACCATTCAAATGTCTAGAGACAACGGAACGACGTGGGTTAACCTTACTGGTGCGGAATATCAAGGTGGATCGCCTCAGTTTAGTTCCCAAGGCTGGTTCAATGAATTATCTTATCCTTCCGCATTATTATCTCCTTATTGGCAAGGTCCAACAATCGGAAACAGCAATACTGGCGTAACTCCTGCCAATACTTGGTGGGCGCGAGAAACATTCGACCTGAGTACTTATTTAGGGGCGTATGACGCTACAAATACGCAAAACGGATTTGCACAGTGTAAAATCCGCTTCATCATGAATAACAAAACTGGTACTCCTTCTCCAAGCGGATTAGCGGGTTGGTTTGTTGATAATCTTATGATCGAAGGTGCGCCCTGTGAATTAGAACCACCCACGTTAGATTGGGTTGGAATTAATCCACAAGCAAAACCTATAGGTGCACGCTACATGCCAACTCAAAACGTTCGCGTTGAGGGAAAAGACAATATCGGTGTAGATAGCTTGCGTATCTATTTTCGTCGTTATGACTACAGTGCTACCTCTTGGGGCACTTGGACAGATTCATTAATGACCGCAGGAACGAGTTCAAGTTGTCCTGATTCTTCAATTTACGCCTACTCTTTTGGTGCAATAGGTGTAAATGACACCATAGAATGGTTCGTAAGAATATTTGACTGTGCCTGTCCTAATGTGGTCAGAGATCCACTGGAATCAGCACCTTCTCAAAGTTATAAGTTTTGGAGAGATCCAGCACTACCACCAATTTGTGGAGTATCAACGCAAACTTCTTTTCCTTATTCGACCCTGTTGCCATTGGAACAAGATTTTGATAATCCCTTATTTTGGTTATCCGGAACGGGATCAGGATCATCTGGAACCAGTCATCGTGGTAACTTCCCTGATCAAAACCCACCAACTGGTCAGAATTACAAGGTAATTCCTAATGAAAACACCATAGGATATGCCTGGGCCATTCGCACAGGGAGCACATCGACCAACTTAACCGGGCCTGACGGAGATTCTTCTCCTAGTGGTTTAGGGAAATATATATACACGGAAGCTGATCAAGGCACCAGCAATCATAAAGCCCACATGATCACTCCATGTATCGACCTCAGCAACTACAGCTGTGCTTTACTTGAATTTGATTACCACATGTATGGCGCACACGTAGATTTTCTTGCAGTTACCGCTGATACGGGATTCAATACCAGTGCCTACACAGGTCTTGCGAGAATTGACTACCAACAACAATCCAAATCGACAGATCCTTGGAGAACATTCTCCGTCTCACTGAATGACATCACTGGTGACTATGTTAGATTACGTTTCTCAGGAAATAGAGGAACCGCTCTAAAAGGTGATATAGCGCTCGATAACATTCGTGTTTATGAGCCTAACCCGTTCGAAGTAGCCCTTAGAAATGTATTTAATCCTGAGAATGGATTCTGTTCTTATTCTAACAATGAGCTGATTGATCTTTGGATTCAAAACAATGGTTGTAACAACTTAGATAGTGTACCGGTAACATGGGATTTTGAATACACAAATCTTGCGGGTAACACCACGAATCAAACCCACACGGAGTATATCACCAATAAAGTACTTGAATTAGGTGATTCTACCTTTTTCTCATTCGCTACAGGTCCAGACTTGAGCGGTTACGGTATATATGACATCAAGGTCTACGTTGAACAGCCTGGAGATACCATATATACGAATGACACCATAGGGCCAATTCGTATTGTACACGAACAACCCCATTCTTCATTCCCTTACGTATTGGATTTAGATGATGCGGCCACTACACCAGGAAATAATACACCATTAAATGCAGGAACATTCTCTAATACTGTATTCTCTGCCTCACCTGCCAGTTCAACTGGTGAGTTTGCGTTTATGGTTGGAACTGGATATACACCCACAGTTGGATCAGGTCCTTTGAGTGATAAAAGTGGATATGGTAATTATCTCGTTACAGAAGGAGATTATGGAACCTCCCCCGCCTCTGCAACTTTAGTCTCTAAATGTTTAGATCTTACAGGTATGACTAACCCTGTACTTCAATTTCGTCACCACATGTTTGGTGCCGATATCGGGGCTATTCGTGTTCAATGGATTAAGGATGGTGAAAATAATTGGACCAATCCGATGACACCCTATACAACTAAACTAACCGATGAAAAGGACAATTGGTCATTTTACGAAGTTGATCTAAGTTCTCAAGCAGGTAAAACGGTGAAACTCCGATTTATTGCCCAAAAATCAGGGTTTGGTATAGGTGCTGATATTGGGTTTGATGATATTGCGATTTTCGATAAAAAAAATGTTGACGTTGGAGTAGATCATATAATTGCTCCTGGAGCACGTATAAATTTAGTAGGCGGGCCAGCTGGTAAAAAGGTACAGGTTAAGCTAAGAAATTTCGGAAAGAACAGCCAATCCAATATCCCCATCTCCTATACGGTGACTCCAACTTGTGGCGTAAATGCTGGAATAAGTACCACCTATACGTATACCAGTTCAACAGCGATTGGTGCGGGAACGATGGGAAATGCGATTGACAATACAAACACAGTAGCGTGGCCCACAGGATCCTTTGAGATATTTGCTTGGACCACTAAATCAGGTGATACACACAGCTGGAATGATAGCTCATTCACCACTTCAGCAGGATGGCCGGAGCTTTTCATTCAATCAGGTTTTGCTGAAGATTTTGAAAGTTGTGCCGCAGGAGACACTAGTGGTTTCTTCGTTGCTGGCGATCTTAACTTATGGAAACCTGGGGTTATTAATGCGCTAGGCGGAAACAAAGGATACGGTACCAGAGTGAATGGTAACGTTCCTGGTGGTGTTGAAGAATTCATTTACTTTCCACGTTTTATTGGATTTGACACCATTGCTGGAGCAGAACTACGCTTAACGCACGACATTGATCTCAATACAGGTGACATTGCGATTATCGAGTTTCAAGGTAATGGACAGTGGAATAACTTGGGATTTTGGGATCCTCAAAATGTCGTCTCTACAAATTGGTACAACACAGGAACTGCTAGTTCCGGAAGTGCATGGATAGGTAATGTTGGACAAACGACAAGTATATGGCCTTTATCCGCATGGAATTTTTCTGCCGCGCCGCTCATCTTACGTGCTCAACTAAAAACAGTAGGTGGGAACAAAGACGGATGGAACCTTGATAAAGTAGAAGTCTATATTCCACCACAAAACAGTGCAGCTCCGGTAAATGTTACAACAGTAGAATATCTACCAGTACCTGATCAAAACAACCATTTAATGACTGCCATTAAAAATACGGGAGCTAAACTTTTAGACAGCTGTATGGTTGAATTCTCTGTAGATGGTGGTACCACATGGTCTAGTCCTGAACAAGTCGTTTTCAATCCACCATTGATTCCAAGAAAAACAAGATCGTACGAGTTTGACGCAGATTGGATCAGCCCTTCAAGCGGTTTACATAATGTATGTGTAAGAACGAGCTTACCAGATAGTAAGCCAGATAACTTACCTACGGATGACCTCATTTGTGCAGATATTATTGTTTTGGATAAAATTGACATGGGTGTCGACAGTTCATACTGTAACAACTTTGATGATCCAGCAATAGCACCATGGGTGACTTACAATACGTTCGTAAAAGATGGGAATACACGCTGGGAAATGGGTGCTCCATCACATGCTCCCCTTATCGCTGCAGCCTCAGGGACAAACGCATGGGTAACTGATTTAGATGCTGATTACGGGAAGCGTGATTCATCTTCACTATATACTCCTGTATTTAAGTTAGACTCTGGACAGGTATATACCTATGAATTCTTACATGCATTCTCTACGGAAATATACCACGATGGGGGATCAATAGATATCACTTTTGATGGTGGTATTAGTTGGTACACGGTAGGAACAAACTTATTTGGTGCCACATGGTTCAATACCTCTTTTGTAACCTCATTAGATGTTTATAATCCGGGATGGACTGGTGTAAGTAACGGTTGGGAACAAGCCCGCATAAACATCGGTGTAGATACCGCGCGTAATGCAATATTTAGGTTCCGCTTTGGATCAGATGAAACCATTAACAAGGCGGGATGGGGAATTGATGATTTCTGTTTCTACAAGGCAGTTGATAATACTAAGGTATATGTTATCGGCGAAGAAGAACTAGAGTATCACATTGGGGTGGGTAACATCCATCCAAACCCTACCTCAGGTATGGCGCAATTACCTATTTCCTTCCAACAAGAGGCTGACGTGCGCATTACCGTTAGAAATATACAAGGCCAATTGATGACGACTATGAGCGTTCACGGTAGTGAAGGCATGAATACATTCCAAATAGAGACCACTGGATGGGCATCTGGTTTGTATTTAGTTGAAGCAATCACGCCTTCAGGAACAGACGTACAGCGACTGATCGTCGAGTAGGTCTTAACACCGCTTTTTTTTCACCCTCGTACTCTCCTTGGAGAGGCGGGGGTGTTTTTTTTTCACACCCTTACTTCTATTCATAAAACCCAAGCCGAGCATAGTACATCAAAAAAATCCCGAGCTGCTAGGTCGGGATTTTTTTATCTGTAGATGTTTTGTCTATTTAAATACCTGGTCCACTTACGTTGATTCCGTAAATGTTCATTGTAGCTATTAGCGAACGCGTGATAGCCTATTTTGTCTGGATCAGCACACATATAGAGGTAGTCGTGTAACGGTGCGTTTAAAACGGCTAAGAGAGCCTCTTTCTCAGGTACACAGATAGGACCTGGAGGTAAACCTTTTATATAATAGGTATTGAATGGGTCCACTATTTTTAAATCCTTACGCAGAACTCTCCTTACCTGGATTCCCGGGGATTTACGCTGCAACGCATAAATCACCGTGGGGTCTGCTTGTAATTTCATTCCCTTATCCAATCTATTCAAATACAATCTAGCGACCAGTGGCCGATCTTCTGGTTTGTGACTCTCCTTCATTACAATAGAAGCCAACGTACCTAACTCAGCTGGAGTGAGACCCAATTCCTCTGCGAGTAGAATCCGTGAAGGTGTCCAAAACTCAATCGTATTTTGATAGATTTTCTCTGCTATAGTTTCTGGTCCAGCATTCCAAAAGAACTCATAAGTATCAGGTAAATAAGCACCTAAACTCATATCTCCTTCCCAACCTTTCCGCGGAGACTCTAATGCTCGTAATACGCTAGAACTGTCCTGCATTAATTGTACAGCGAGCTTACCTGCTACTTCAGCTAAAGAGGAAGCCCCCGTAAAGGTGACCTTCACTGGAATTTGTAAACCAGCCATAAACATATTAACGACACTGTTACTTGACATGTCTTCTGTAATGATATAGTGTCCTGGTTTTGGAAATTCTAAGCCTTTGCGGTTGGCTATCAAAAGAAAACCCTCTGGCTCGTCTAAAACTTCGTCACTTAATAACTGGGCATAAACAGCATGGACACTTATACCTTCTTTAACATACAAGGTATACGGTGCTACATCTTTATTAACGTTTGGCTCGAACAATACTCCGTAGCCAAGCCAAACAATATAGATAAGTGCTGAAGGGATCAGGATCCCAAACAACCAAACAATGCCTTTTTTCATTTCAATACTTTCTGATAAAACAATGCTTTCTCCATTTTGCCGTCACGCATAACCCAGTCTGCCAATTCCCCAACAAGCTTGTAACATCCTGAAGAAAATAAGGATTGAGATGGAATATTTTTCGAAGGCACTATGGCAAACAGACTATTCAACCCTAAGGTTCCGAAAGCATAATTCTCAAATGCTTTCAATGCTAAGGAAGACCAACCTTTACCTCGGTGTGCCGGACTCAACACTAACCCAACGCCAGCCTTGCGAGCAAAAGGGTCATAATCATATAGATCAAATGCTCCGATCAGTTCTCCATCATGATCTAAGATCAAACGGAGTTGGCCATCTCGTAACAACGAGCCTGGTTGATTCACCAAGTAACGCTGCAATACAACTTTACTCCATGGCTCTTTGGAATGTCCGAGATACCACAAGTCTGGCTCGTTTTCTAATGCATACAGTGCATTCAAATCTGATATTTCTGGCGCCCGGAGGTGGCCTATTCCTTTGACGTTAATCATAAATCTATGGTACCATTAAATACAAATACCGCAGGTCCTTGTAGAATTACATTTTTAAAGGGTCCCGTTCCATCGAATGATACCGTTAGCTGTCCACCTAAAGCCTGAAGCGTTACTGGGGATGTAGTCTTTCCTTGACTGACCGCTACCATTGCGGAGGCAACCGCACCCGTTCCGCACGCGAGTGTTTCATCCTCGACGCCGCGTTCAAAAGTCCGTATGTGAAGGACTTCATCTTTATATTCCAAGTGATTGACATTAACGCCCTCTTTACCGTATTCGTTACGCTTTGCTCTTGCTTTATCACGAAAATTCTTATCATGTGTAGACCATTCAACATGGTGAGGCGAACCCGTATCCACAAAATAACCTCCGAATTGTTGCTCTATAGCGAGTACACTCGTCATGGCCAATTCAACTGAATTATCGCATACTTTGGCCCAGTGCGGACCGTCAATAGCATGAAACTTCAGAATAACATCCTTGAACCCAAGATCCTTTGCGAAGCGCGCTATGCAACGACCTCCATTACCACACATAGAACTTGGCAGACCATCTGAATTATAATACGTCATGTAAAAATGATCACCTTCTACCTGCGGGCTTTCAAGAAGCATCAAGCCATCCGCCCCTATCCCAAGCTTTCTATCGCACAATGTCGCTATAGTCAACCTAGAGAGTGAAACAACGGAGGAGCGGTTATCAAACAAGATAAAGTCGTTCCCAGCGCCATGATATTTGGAGAATGTAGTTAACATGATCGGCAAGAATTATAGTAGTTCAAGTTATGGGTTATGCTGTATCTCTCGCCACCGGCAGATTACTTTTCTCTATACAAATCAATAATAAGAAATCACACGTGTACTAAGTGTCTAAATTACACACCCAATTGAAAGACTAAGCACCTGACCAAGTGCGTTTTAAAATGTATAAAATGTTGTTTTTTAAGCTGTCTATCTTATGTAACTTTACCGAAGAACCACCAATTTTAACCTATGCTTTCTCAGAAAGAGTATTCCCAAAAAGTAGCTGCACGAATTCGTAATGAACGACTTGCGGTTGACCTTAGCGCTTGTGTTCATGAATTATTTTACAACAGAGGCATCGAAATTGTCATGTTCAGAAATAAGTTGATTGACACCAGCGCTAGTCAAGTTTTAGAACTACATCAATACGCCAAAGATTTTGTCGGAAAGAGCATTAATATCGAGGACTCCCTCGAGATGCTTCAAACCCTAAAAAAGACGGCGATTGAATATGCACGACTAGATATTGGCCGATTAACTCATGACTGGACCTCCACAGAACAAAGCTGTGAAGAGTTCATCATTGACAACATGAGCGAATTTTTTAAAACTCAAAAGCAACAACCTCGAGACGTTGTCCTTTTTGGGTTTGGCCGGATTGGTAGACTGCTCGCAAGAGAACTCATTGCCCAAGAAGGAAGCGGAAAACAATTGAGACTAAGGGCCGTTGCCGTAAGAAAAATAGATTCAGAAAGTCTGCATAAACGTGCATCACTATTGAAAATTGATTCTGTGCATGGAGCGTTTTCAGGAAGTGTTCAAGTGGACGAGCAGAATCTAGCTCTAATCATTAATGGAAGACCCGTATACTTTATCGCTACTCCTGACCCAACAACAGCAGATTATACAAAGTATGGCATCAGCAATGCTTTGCTCATAGATAATTCAGGAGCATTCAGAGACCATACTGCCTTAAGCACACACCTGGATGGTAAGGGAATTGAAAGAGTACTACTCACTGCACCGGGTAAGGAAATGAAGAACATTGTCCATGGTGTAAACCAGCATACCCTTGATCGTAAAAAGGATAAGATCATTAGTGCCGCAAGCTGTACCACAAATGCTATTTCACCTGTCTTAAAAGTTATTAATGACACCTACGGAATTGAAAGAGGACATTTAGAGACGATACACGCTTACACAAACGACCAAAATCTAGTAGACAACATGCATAGCAAATACCGCAGAGGTCGTGCGGCAGCTATGAATATGGTCATTACTGAAACAGGTGCAGGTAAGGCTGTAGATAAGTGCATACCTGGATTAGGAGAAAAGCTAACTTCAAGTGCCATACGGGTACCTGTGCCAAACGGATCTCTAGCCATTTTAAATCTACAGCTTAACAATGCCACCTCTTTAGATGCACTCAATGCGTCCATGAAGGAGGCCGCTCTGAAAGGTGCTTTAGTGGAGCAAATACACTACAACAGCTCTAATGAACTGGTTTCTAGCGATATTGTAGGTAATCCTTGTCCAAGTATTTTTGATGTCAACGCAACGCAGATTTCTTCAGATGGAAAATCTATTGTGGTTTACGTTTGGTATGACAATGAATACGGATACAGTAGACAAGTTTTACGTTTGGCAAAGCACTTTAGCGGTGTGAGACGTCCCGCGTATTATTAAGTCGCAAACCTGAGCTGACCACTAAAGAGGGGCCGTTCCCATAATGGAAACGGCCCCTTTTTGTTTGGTAACGCTTTACTGTTTACTCATTGATAAAAAGCTCCATTAGTCCAGCGTTAGAATTTATACTCTCTTCCAAGCTGATCATGCTTTCTGTGTTTTCAACACCTTCTACATCGTTGATTTTGAAAATCACATCTTTCGCATGAGAGGCATCCTTACATCTTATCTTACAAAAAATGCCATACTTACCGGTGGCTAAATGTGCTACTGTGACCTCTGGAATCTCGCGAAGTTTTACAATAATTTCAGGAGAAGCTAAAGACCTTGAAGTAAACAGACCTACATAGGCTATAAACCCAAACCCAAGTTTAGCGTAATCTACAGAGATTGATGTGCTCTTGATCACACCCATTTGCTCCATTTTCTTCACCCTGACGTGTATCGTTCCAGGACTGACCATTAGTTCTTTAGCTATCTCGGTAAAAGGCTTTCGAGCGTCCTTGACTAGGAATTGTAAGATTTGTTTGTCAAGTTTATCAAGTTTCATGGGCAGTTATATTCAGTTCGCAAAGGTCTATTAGGAAAGTGTAACCACCATACCTTATTAGGTCTCTTATGAAAAATTAATACTGATTTTACATGGCCGCAGGCCCAATGCACTGTGGCAGCGGACTTTAATCGACAGAGAACGCAATGGTCTATTACTTCTTGTAAAAAGGTAGTTTCACTGTGGTAGCCTTAATGTGCTTATTTCTAATCACTATGGAAAATTCACTGCCTACCGCTGCAAACTCCACAGGAACATAGCCCATACCAATATTCTTGCCTGTAGAAGGACTGTTTGTACCAGAAGTAACTCTTCCTATGATAGCTCCATCTGCATGAGCTATTTCATATCCCTGACGTGGAATACCACGATCAATCATTTCAAAACCAACTAACTTTTGTTGAACGCCCTGCTCCTTTTGTTGTGCGAACGTATCGGAAGAAACAAAATCCTTAGTGAACTTAGTAATCCATCCTAAACCTGCTTCTAGCGGGCTAGTGGAATCATCAATATCATTGCCGTACAGACACATCCCCATCTCCAAGCGTAAAGTATCTCTTGCACCCAAACCTGCGGGTATTAAACCGAATTCCTCGCCTGCTTCCATCACGTCATGCCAAAGTTTCTCTGCCTGGTCGTTCGATACGTATAATTCAAACCCACCAGATCCTGTGTAACCCGTTGCCGAAATGATCACATCGCTAACGCCTGATATTTCACCTACAATGAAATTGTAATACTTAATCTCGCTCAGGTTTTCTTTTGTAAGTTTCTGAAGAAGTGATGTCGCTTTGGGTCCTTGAACCGCGAGCAAGCTGTACTTATCACTTTCGTTAGCAAGCACTACATCAAAGCCTTTCGTATAGCCTTGTAAATGATTCCAATCTTTCTCCAAGTTAGAGGCATTCACTACGAGCAAGAAATGCTCTGCCGAAAAACAATACACGAGTAAATCATCTATGATACCACCCGTCTCATTTGGCATACAGCTGTATTGAATCTTTCCGGGGATAAGCTTGCTGACATCGTTCGTAGTTACTTTTTGTAAGAACGCTAAAGCGTCTGCGCCTGTTACAAAAAATTCCCCCATGTGGCTGACGTCAAACATTCCTGCGGCTTCACGTACTGCGGCGTGTTCGAGCTTCAATCCATTGTATTGAACGGGCATATTGTACCCTGCAAATGGAACCATCTTAGCTCCTAAATTTATATGAATTTGCTCTAATGCTGTTGATTTCAAATCGTTACTCATGTGATTGTCTCTGGTAGGTGTTAGCTAAAGGTTTAAATTGTTATTGCAATCAATAACGGCACTTTTCTGTGGTTCTAATCACTCGGATGGCGTACTCATTTGTTCTGCCCAATCCAAGGCAAAATTAACCATCAATTTGAACTCTTGGACGCTTGCGACACGTTCTTTATGGAAAATTAACAAGGCAATACCATTGCTCTCCATATGGAAGGAGGGGTTACGCATTAAAAAGTCTGTACACTCCTTTGTAAAAAACGAACGTATTGCCTTCACGTTTGACCCCTTTAGGGCGAAACGCTGGTCAAATTTAATTTGTCCTGTGAGAATATCTTTACTCCCCGCAAAGTGGGCCAACCGCTCAAAAATACGCTCCCTGTCTAGTACGAATTTAGGCAACGCCACCCCTTGCGGCTCCCAAACTACGCATGCGAGTTGCTGGCTGTCCTTCATGATAAATTCACCACTATGTGAACTCACCTCGATGGCAAATAATTTCCGCGAATGATGGGCCAATAAATTAGTCGTGTAGTCTACCCTACGGTATTTAAAGTAATTGAATTGGTCCAGTTTTACATCCCAGTTCGGTGTGGGCCACGCCGTGAAATCCATTCCATTCATCACGGAAAATTCACTTAATTTCTCCTGCTTTGTACTAAGTCTCGCCTTACCTGAATCACGCCTCAAACCTCCTAAGAGCGATCCTGATTTATTTGCTTTGGATTGTACACCCAACGGATGTGTAGCTGATGCTGCCGACATATCTAAGCCCACTAACTCTAGACTACCTCCCTTTTGTTCAAAAAGCTCAATATAGCCAGCCAAATGCTCCATAACGGTATGATCCACAAATGAAGAATTTGAAAAATCAGCAATCAAGGTTGATGTTGGTGGAACGCTATCCAACTTACTTTTTAATCTGGGGTAATTCAGAAAATTAGAGAAGTAATTAATATTCAAAATAAACTTCTGGTCTTCCTCTTCATATAGAAGCGTATTAGGCCTGCTTAGATATCTGAGAATGTCCATTCCAGATCGAGTCATTACAAATTGAACCACTAAAGTGACAAGCATACCCAAGGCTATACCTACGATCAATCCGTAAATCAAGGTTGCGAATAGCGTAAAGAAGAACAAAAACAATTGCTCCATACCTATCTCAGCAATACGACTAAACTGACTAGGATTTAGCAATTTATAACCCGTGAAGACCAGTATTGCAGCAAGTGCCGGAAGCGGTATTTGAGTCAATAATGAACGTAAAAATAAAATGAATATCAGGATAAGAATGCCATGAAAGAAGTTAGCCGCACGCGTCTTTGCACCATTACTAACATTCACAGAACTTCGCGCTATCACCGTTACCACACTGAGGCCTCCTAAAAGTCCCGAGACTGCAGTAGCAATACCAAGAGCTCGCAAATCTTTGTTCACGTTAGATTTTCTCTTAAAGGGATCCAAACGATCCATTCCTTTGATGGAGAGTAGACTTTCAATAGAGGCAATAAAAGTTAAAGTTATTGCTGCGGTCCAGAACGATCCTTCTTTTATACCAGAGAAATCAGGTAGCCGCCATGACGACATCCAATCCGCAGGAATATTGACCAAATACACTTCAGGAAAGAAGCTTTGACCATTTATTTTTGTACCCACCATTTGGATTCCCACTGCAATCACGACGACCCATAAAGGGGCTGGAACCGCATGCATCCATCCTAAACGAATCTTAGAAAAAAGGATAAGAAAGATTAAACTCCCTAAACCCATTACCGCTACTTTAATTATTTCTATATCCGCTGAAATCAATCCTTTAAGCGATGCGAAAAACTCAAAGAGCAGTGGAATAGGCTCCGAGCTGTCTGGAGATAGCGTACCGATCATCACATGACTTTGTTTGGCGAGTATAATGATCCCTATAGCCGCCAGCATTCCTTGCACCGCAGAAGTAGGAAATAGATCTGCCAACACTCCTAGCCTTACCGTACCTAATAGGAATAATAGTCCGCCACTGACCACTATAGCGCCAAGTGCCATGTAGTATCCAGCCAACATGTCTCCTCCCCCTAGCGTAGTAATAGCACCTAATGTAACTACAGCCAAACCATTTCCAGGACCGGTGATAGTGACAAAAGATCCACCCAGATGTGCCACTAAAATCCCGCCGATTACTGCGGAAATCAAACCGGCTATTGCAGGAGCTCCAGAGGCTAGGGCGAGCGCAATTGAAATAGGCAAAGCAACCAGAGAAACGACAAAACCCGCCTTTAAATCAGCCTGCCAGTTTTCTGTAAATCCCCTAAAACCACTACTAGGCTTATGCATGGCGCAAAATTTTAGTGGTGTGTACAATAAGGAGATTGGTCGGTAAATCGGACAATATATACTCTAAATCATGCTTGAAAATTCTATCAAATAGGCCAAGTTTCGTATCTGGAGAGTTCACTATTAACAAATCTGCCCTTTTCACCTTAGCATAGTGAGCGATGGTGTATCCGGGTTTACCGAAGACATGTTGTTCCTTGATTTCCAATTCTTTAGAAACAGAACAGCAGGATAATAGCTTGGCAATACGTCCATGTTGCTCTCTTTCAATTTGCTTTCGTTTTCTTGTACTCTTGAGTTGACTCTTGTCATCGTCCGGATGAACAAGTGACTTCTCATTAAGCTCATCTACCACATATAATTCACGACTGCCAAGTTTCGAACTCAACCAAACTGCTGTAGCCAAAGTATCTGGAGTTTTAGGATGATCGGATCCATTAACTACAATGCGTTCGCATACCCTTCCTTCCACCGTGCTGTTCGTAAGAAGGAGCAGGCTCACGTCTGCTTTTCTGCAGACATCACGTGCAATACTTACATTAAATACCTTAAACATTTTTTCTCTGGTCAATGCTCCTAATGCCAGTAGGTCTATTTTATTTTCGGCGCACAAACTCAACAGCTCCACTTTAGGGTCACCGTCTTTAGATACAAAAGTTATTCCTGATTTAGGAATAGACAACTCCTTTAAGAAGGAGTTGTAAGTTGCTTCACATTTGTCACTCCATTGGCCTATATGGAATACGAACATATCTGCACCGCATTTTTGCGCGATTCGATATACCTCCGCTAGGTTCGCCTTCGCCATAGGAGAGAACCCCATAGCTGTGGCTATTTTCTTATATTCAACTGGGGTGGCTTTAAAATCCATTCACTGCTTTTATTAAGGCACTAAGGTTAACGTAGTGTTCTGAGAAAATACATATTAATATTCTTCTTTTCTGGCATTTTTTACTTTTTCAAGTAAGACTTTTAGTCCTGCCTCATCCCCTGTATATATTCGGGAAACACGACCGCTTGGACCACTAGCAAAAACATACTTCCCACTGTAGGCCAAGGAATGCATTGTACCGGTATCTACGATGTGCAGTAATGAATCCAATACCCGGACTCCTGTAGTCCCTGTGAAGTACATATTCTGTCCATCACTGGTAACATCACTTGTATAAGGTAGGCTACTTAAAAGATCTCGTGTAGTTTCATCCTGCTCACCAGTGGCCAAGTCTATGACAAGAGCCGTACTTGAAGTGTCTGAATCCATCATGTAATCACCACCAACGATGTACAACTTTGTTCCCTCCCAAACCTGTGCAAAAGCACCCTGGCTGGGTAAGCCTTGCTGTAATTCAATGAAGTCAGTCAACCAGGTCTTTCCGCTGTCTGAAGATGTATGCATACGGGATACGCTGCCGCCAGTTACGATGGAAATAATCCCATAACCATAGGTTATTGCTGAACCACTCGCTGCAAAACTAGCCTCGCCATCAATAGATTCAGGACCTATTCCCGGGGTCCAGGTATCACCACCATTAACGGTTTCTAACCACATAAAATGACCATCTACAGGATCTCCAAACACATAACCAACCTGATCACTGAGGAATACTATGCCATCCAGAAAGGTGGACTCTGCCATATCGGAGTAGACCCTCGACCAGTGCTCACCCCCATCCCGCGAAGAATATATGTAGCTCGGAGCGCCGGCCGTGACCGCAATGAAATGTTCTGCATCATGTGCCCAAACCGATCTAAATTGACTTTCTTCCGCACCCTCAACCTTTGTAAAAGACCAATGCAGTCCTGCGTCAGTGCTTACACCTATGGTACCTGAACTCCCTCCAACAATAACAACTGTGTCCTGTGTTGCGTGTAAACCGCGTAAACTAATGGACTCCTTGCTGTGGTGTAACTCGACAAGAATAGGACCAGACGATTCTTCCCTACCAGCGCAAGCGCTCAGAAGGAAAAACACACAGGAGATCATTGCAGCAGCAGTGCTAATTTTGTATTTCATGACTTCATTTCTATTCCTATCAAGATAAGAACACTGGCCTAGAAAGCAAAGTAGATAAATGGCTGGACCTCAGCGCTAAGGATTTGATAGATGACCAAAGTGGATACCATCACGAGCACGTAAAGTATCCATACAGGAGCATGAGCCACTTTATCTTGCATCTGCGTCTTATATCGACTAGGAATCCAATGGATTATATAGCCTAAAAGCATTACCGTGAAAAACTTCCAATTCCCTGAAATCACCCCAGCCACAGTATCCATACCAAAATCGTTGGTAATTTTAGTCAATAATTCAATCGCACCATCCCAAGTTGGAGCGCGGAACCATGCACGGGTGAATGTGATAAAGCTTAATGTGAGAAGCAGGCCAATAGCGCGGTTGTACCATTTTTTCTTATCCGCCCAAGGAGAGACTTTCTTCCAGTTTTTATAAACCACGAGTCCTATACCATTCAAAGTTCCCCATGTAACAAAGTTCCAAGATGCCCCGTGCCAGAGTCCCCCAAGAATCATCGTCAGCATGAGGTTGATGTTCGTGTTTACCCACTTCGCGACGACAGGGCTGTAGCGCATTGCAATGGAGCCCAATGCAAAAACGCCAGAAAGTATAAGGGTGAGTAAAGGGTTACCCGCCAACAGAGCAATCATTACAAAAAATATAAATACAATAAGGTAGGAAGCTATGGATCCTTTTCTATTGCCACCCAGAGGGATGTACAGATAATCTCTTAACCAAGTGGATAAAGAGAGGTGCCATCTTCGCCAAAAATCAGCCACAGAAGAGGCCTTATAAGGGCTGTTAAAGTTTTTAGGTAATGTGAATCCGAGAAGCATAGCAATACCAATAGCAACATCTGTATAGCCCGAGAAATCTGCATATACCTGCAAGGAGTAACCAAAGAGGGCGCTCATCGTTTCAAAACCACTATACAGCTGAGGGTTATCAAAGACTCGGTCAATAAATTGAACAGCCAGGTAATCGGCAAGAAATAGCTTTTTAAGTAATCCGTTTAAAATCCAGAAAACAGCAAGTCCTGCGCGTTGCTTAGACAACTGATACGGCTGGTGTAACTGCGGAATAAATTCTGATGCCCTCACGATAGGGCCAGCGACAAGCTGCGGAAAGAAGCTCACATAGAATCCGAAATCCAGAATATTCTTTACAGGCTTGACATGTCCCCTGTAAATATCAACACTGTAGGAAATGGTTTGAAACGTAAAAAACGAGATCCCAACAGGAAGTAATATCTTTTCGAAAACAAAATTTGTCCCAACTGCTTGGTTCGTCCAAAGGGCGAAAGAGTTAATCACCGTAAGTTCAATACCGGTGAGGTCATGTAAAAAATCTACTACAAAATAGGCATACTTAAAATAGCCTAATACCATCAGATTCACCAGTATGGATAAGGCTACAAGTGCTTGGCGCTGCCATTTCACCTTGTTCGTATAGATCGCCCATCCTATTACAAAATCAACCACTGTACTGAACAGTAATATGATAAAGTAAAAACCACTGGTTTTATAATAGAAAAATAAAGACACTGCAAATAGGAAAACATTGCGACGGGCCGTGTGCTTATATACTAAGCTATAGCCACCCATCACAAGTGCAAAGAACACCCAGAAATAACGTTGTGTAAATAACAACGGACTATTCTCTTGGTAGGTCAACCAATGTTCTATGATGCTCCAGTCGATCAATCTTCAAGGTGTTTTAAATGTCGCTCATAATCCTCCCAAAATGCCCAAAATAAAAGGTCAGAGTTTAAACGGTATCCCGTTCTTGAAAAGTGAATCTTATCGCGCTTTGCCAAGCCATGCTCCTCCCAGATCGCCACAGAGTTGAGACCGCCCATGACTCCAAATAAATCCCAAAAACCTGTATTGTGGTCTTTACTCAGCTGTTTCATGACTTCTACTACATCTAAGGCATGCTCATTGGGTACTTTGCGCTTATAGTAGCTGTCATTATTGGTCATAAAGATAAACTCGCAATCCGGGTTGATGGTCCTGAACCAATCCACTAACGTGTCGTAACGCTCCTTGTACTCCTGGGGATGCCATTCACTGTCAGGTTTATAGGCATCGTTAATTCCTAGGCCGAAAATCACTAAATCTGGTGAGATGTATCGGCCTTGCTCTATGAAGTTTTCGCTTCGTAAAAAACTCTTCGTAGAGGCTCCATTCACTCCTAGGGCATGGTAGACTAATCCGCTCTCTTCCAGCAGCATTTGTATTCCTTGCAAAGTATAAGATGGCTCCTGGTCATCCTGAAGTTGAAACGTGATGGAAACAGAATCGATGCGTTCCTTGAAAAACCATCTACGTACTCCTGCAATTGAATCTATCACAACAGAGTCCGGCGTAGGGATACAAATGGGCTCCATCGTATTAGAACTCATATGCTCAAAAATTCTCAACTCGGTAAAACTATAAGACTCTCCGCGGTCCCTAAAACTTTGCAGGATAAATCCGGCATCTTCCTCTCTAGTCACGGCATCAATACCACTTAATCCCCAAGGACAATTGTTTCTTAAAATACTATTTCTGCAACCTTCCCATGCACCTATCTTTTTAACATA
>ENA-ORXF01000297-ORXF01000297.1-marine-metagenome-genome-assembly--contig:-NODE-297-length-37575-cov-61.567790_pt1 | contig 37575 bp, 27 predicted proteins | sample MGYA00237864_ERZ511476 | MGnify/ENA primary metagenome ERZ511476 (study PRJEB26306, sample SAMN06343908) | marine metagenome | isolation source: coastal waters | place: Atlantic Ocean: West Antarctic...
AACGTCGCCGGTGATGATATGGCTAAGGCGGTGTGGAAAGATGCTTTTGGAGGTATTGTTGCGAACGCTGAAGCTGGTAGTGATCAGTACACTGGCGGACGGGTGACAGCTCTCTGGCAGGTTAGTGATGATTTTAACGTAACGCTAAGTCACCTCACTCAAGATATAGCGCAATCAGGTATTCCAGAGTCAATGTTAGTGCTCGGAGGTACCCGCAGAAATCCTTTTCAAAAGCAAGACGGAAGTGGTGAGTCGCTGGGCATCGATTTAGATGTGACTAATCTCAAAATGAACCTTGATATGGGTATGTTCTCGCTTTTTTCTTCTACTTCGATAGTGGAATCAAAGACCTTACAAGATCGTGATGTTGGCGCTTATTTTGGGCCGTTGTTGGGCGTTGATGATATCCCAATGTATCTGACTGATTCGGCAGTTGCTGAACAATTTACTCAGGAATTACGAGTAAATACTCATCTAGATGGGCCCTTGCAGTTCTTGTTGGGTGCTTTTTATCAAGATTACGAGAGGACACGCCGTCAAGATATTCAATTTGAAGGAACCTCGGTGCTAGATCCTTTTGAAGGCGCCTTGCTGTTTGACAGCTTGGTTGTAGAGAACTTAAAGCAGCTGGCATTTTTTGGTGAGGCCTCATTTGATCTAACAGATAAGTTAACCGCTGTTGCTGGTGTTCGACATTATGACTACGACAAGGACTCGCCAGACGTCAATGATGGTGTTTTCAATGGTGGGTATTCGACTTCCTTTGTAGAAAACAATGACTCGGGCCAGACTTACAAACTTAGTTTGAATTACAGGGCTGATGAATCAACGTCCTTTTACGGAACGTTTGCGCAAGGATTTCGTCTAGGCGGTCCTCATCCCCTTATCCCATCCAGTATATGTGACACTAGCATGGTACCAGATCAGATTGATTCAGATGAGCTGGATAGCTTCGAAGTCGGAGCAAAGTTTGCCTTTGCGGATGGACGTGCAACACTCAATGTCTCTGCTTTCCAAGTTGATTGGACGGGCATCCCGGTAAAGCAGATTCTTGAATGCGGTTTTGAAATGACCGCTAATGCAGGAGAAGCGAGGAGTAGAGGTGTGGAAGTCGACGGCCAGTTGTTGTTGTCTGATCTTTGGCGGCTTGACTATGGGCTATCACGTACGCAGGCGGAGCTAACTGCAGACAGTGCGCCGCTTAGCGCTAAATCGGGCGATAGACTTCCTGGGTCACCTGAATTCCAAGCTTCTCTTGGCGTACAGGCTGACTTTGATATGGCGGGTCGTCCAATGTTTGCAAGAGCTGACGTAGCGCATATAGGTGAATACTTCAACAACTTACAGCAGACCGGTCTGGCTGCCGGTGGCTTCACCACCGTCAATCTATCGCTTGGTGCGGAGATTAGCGACTCTGTGTCGGTAGATTTCTTTGCTCGTAATCTCACCAATGAAGATGGTCTTACGTGGATTGAAACAGAACTGGGAGATGGTCGTGCCAACTATATCCGCCCCCGAACGATTGGCATTGAAGTACGTGCTCGTTTTGGTCAATAAGTAAATACAGTAAGTCAAAAAATATCACTCTTTTGCAAGGTTATGGACGATACTTGCTGAGGGTGATATTTTAATTTTGTTTATGCAGTGGTTGGTTTCATGGCGTAATCTTTACGCGTGACTATTTTTTATTAGTACCCACGAGGCAGAAATGTACTCTCCACAAGTTTTGAAAACCAGAGTATTACAAATCCTACTAGCGGTTCTCTCCACTTTATTTTGGAGTACCGCAGCATTCACTAAAGAGCCAATTTCGGCAAAAGATGTATTTAAGATTGCTTATGCATCGAATCCGGTTATGTCACCAGATGGAAAGGCCATCGCGTTTGATCGCTACTATATGGATATCATGACTGATCAGCGTAAGAATGATCTATGGGTTATCGATTCTGATGGTAAAAATATGCGGCAGATATCGAAAGGTTTTGATGCTGTTGGATCGGCTGCATTCACGCATTCTGGAAATGCCATCGCATTTGTCGCCTTTAAGGGAGACACATCCCATATCTACGTGCAGGAGTTGGGTTCGTCTAAGAGATTAGAATTGGGTGGAGATCTTTCAGATCCAGCTAATCTAGCCTTTTCACCCGACGGTAAATGGTTGGCATTTACCATGTCGGTTGCCTACAAACCGGAAACCATGGGTAAGCTTCCTCCTCCACCAGAGGGCGCCCAATGGGCGGAACCTATCCTGGTTGAAACGCGGAGTCAGTTCAGATTGGACGGAGCTGGTTATTTACCATTCAGTGTTCATCAAGTATTTTTAATATCCACAGAAAGGGGTGCCGCTGAGCAATTGACACAGGGCCAGCAAGATCATAATAGCCCTCTGGAATGGCTGCCTGATTCTTCGGGTCTATTGCTCAGCATTAATTTTAAAAATAATGTTAATAAGCCATGGGATACTGACATTGTCAGGCTAGATTTAAAAACACGCCAACTCACTGCGCTCACGATCCAGTTGGGCCCAGATTCGGCACCGAAGATCTCTCCCGATGGTGAACGACTAGCTTGGGTTGGGCACGCAGACAGGTCTAGCCCATACCATGAACTTCAGCTTTATTCTGCAAAGCTGGATGGATCAGATATGCGCGAATTGACGGCTGGTAACGACTTCAGTGTTATCGATTTCACCTGGCATCCAGATAATCAGCGGTATTACGTCCAGTATGAAGATCGAGGGAAAAGTATTTTGGCGCTGCTTTCCGCTGACGGCTCTGTTTCAGTACTGACTGACAAGCTTGCTGGTTGGGAGTTGGATCAACCCTATGTCCTGGGTCAATTTTCAGCTAGTGGCGGAGTTGCAGCTATCACTCTGGGTGATACCACAAAGCCAACAGAACTGGGTATTGTTGACCGTCTTGGGCAGGTAAAGATGATCACTGACCTCAATCGTTCCCTGCATGATTCTGTACAGTTTGCCACGGTTGAGGAGCGCACACTTAAGTCCAGCTTTGACCAGCGCGAAATACAGTATTGGGTAATGCGTCCTCCGAACTTTGACAGCACTCAATCCTACCCCATGATACTGCAAATACATGGGGGCCCTTGGGCGGCCTATGGCCCCCAATTTGCGGCCAATAACCAACTATATGCGGCGGCAGGTTATGTGGTGGTATACGGCAATCCTAGGGGCTCTACCGGTTATGGTGCGGAGTTTGCCCATACCATTGATTTTAATTTTCCAAGTAGTGACTATGACGATCTAATGGACATGGTTGATGCAACAGTTGCCATGGGTTTTGTTGATGAGGATCGGCTCTATGTTACTGGAGGCAGTGGAGGAGGGACGCTCACCACTTGGATCGTGGGTAAAACAGATCGCTTTCGTGCAGCCGTAGCGGTTAATCCAGTCATCAATTGGACCACTTCTGCCTTAACATCTGATATTGATAAGCTTATAGCTAGTTACTGGTTTTCTGATCTACCTTGGGAAAATCCAGAGGATTATTGGTCATATTCTCCACTTTCGTTAGTTGAGAATGTGGCCACGCCCACCATGCTTATTACTGGAGAGGAGGATTGGCGCACTCCGATTTGGGAGGCAGAGCAGTTCTTTAATTCTCTCCAGATTACAGGTATTGATACGGCTTTAGTCCGAGTACCCGGTGCTAGCCACTGGATTGAATATCGACCCAGCCATTTGATTGCCAAAGTTAATGCTATTTTGGCTTGGTTTGAACGCCACTCGAAACCTACCGATGCCGTCTTAAAAAAATAGTATTTGATATTACAACTTTCCTCTCATCCCAGTTTCCGGTTTAAGGCTAATGGACAGTTATTGTATTAACTGAAAGGCATAATTTATGTGGAGATAAGGGATAACAGTGATGAGAAATAAATACAATTTAGACTCGTTTTATATCAATGGAAATTGGCAACGTATAAGAACTTCTGGGAACGTCGTTGATATTATCAATCCAGCTAGCAACGATATTATTGGGTGTTTGACGCTTGGCGATGCTAAGCATGTTGATGAAGCAGTGTTGGTTGCTAAGAAAGCACTCAAGACTTTTCAAATTACCTCCAAAGCAGAGCGTCTTGAATATCTAGAGAAAATTCTTATGGGCTACAAAACACGTTATGAGGATTTTGTTAAAGCTATCTCTCTTGAAATGGGCGCTCCAATTAATCTCTCTAGAGAGGTTCAGGCCCATACCGGAATTGAGCATCTTGAGTCAACAATTCAAGCTCTCAGGAATTTTGATCTGTCAGAGTCGTATTCAGAATATAGTCTCCACCATGAGGCTATTGGTGTGTGTGGTTTGATAACGCCCTGGAATTGGCCGATCAGTCAATTGGTGGCTAAGGTTGCTCCTGCAATCGCAGCTGGCTGCACCATGGTGGTTAAACCATCGGAGTTCTCATGCTTGTCAGCGCAGTTATTTGCTGAGGTCATTGATCAGGCAGGCTTACCTAAGGGTGTTTTTAACTTAGTTTATGGAGAGGGGCCGACAGTAGGAGCTGCTATTAGTCATCATCCTGATATTGATATGGTGTCATTTACCGGTTCGACGCGCGCTGGCATTGCCGTAGCTCAGGCGGCCGCCATTACTGTCAAACGTGTGTGTCAGGAATTGGGAGGAAAATCACCAATGATTTTGACCGAGGGGATTGATCTTGAAACTGTTGTTCCTGAATGCGTATGGCTGTGTATGGAGAATACTGGGCAATCCTGTAATGCGGGTACCCGTTTGCTAGTGCCGGAAGGTTTACATGATCAGGTAGTCGAGATAGCCAAGAAAACAGCTGAATCCTATGTTGTAGGGGATCCTGCTGATGAGTCGACGCAACTTGGGCCTTTGGCCAATCGGATACAATTTGAAAAAGTTATGGGTATCCTCGAGGACGCTGAGGTTCAAGGCGTTAAACCAATATTGGGTGGCCGACAACCAGTTGGTAACTGCGATAGTGGTTACTATATTCAACCTACAATTTTTGCCGGTTTAAGTCGTGATCATACGCTCGCTAAAGAGGAAATATTCGGTCCCGTTTTAGTGGTGATACCTTACAAAAACTTAGAGGAAGCTATCGATATTGCAAATGGCACTCAATATGGGCTCTCATCTTATATTTATGCCAAAGATGAAAATACGGCTGAAAACATAAGTAAGCAAATGAAAAGTGGGATGGTCCATATTAATGGCGCGTCACTGGTGGCCGAAGCACCCTTTGGTGGTTACAAGCAGTCTGGAAATGGTCGTGAATGGGGACGCTATGGATTACATGAGTTTTTAGAAGTGAAGGCTGTAATGAAGGCTTCTTAATACGAATTAAGATAGAGAATTCTGGTCACAAAAGGAAGATAGATAATGCATGGAGAGTTAAGCATTATAGGATTTAAAGCCAAGAAAAAAACATCCAAAGAGGATTAGCCAGTGAATCGGATATTTCATGTTTATGTTGTCCCTGCCGCAGTATTTATCTCTGTCGTCATGGGGGGTGGTTATGGCACTGGACGCGAGGTGGTTGAATTCTTCACGCGTTACGGTCTTTTGGGCGGTCTTTTTGGAACAGTCGTTGCAACCTGCGTTTTCACGGTGGTGCTCGCCTGCACCTATGAATTCGCACGCGTCTTTCAGGTGTACGATTACCGAACTTTTTTTAAAAAGCTTATTGGTCCATTTTGGGTATGTTTTGAGGTTCTCTATCTACTTTTATTTTTGTTGGTACTCGGTGTTGTAAGTTCGGCTGCTGGCAACATACTTGAGCAGAAGTTCGCTACACCCAGTTATGTTGGTATGTTGGGTGTACTGGTACTAGTGGTTGCATTGGTGTATTTCGGGCGAGAAGCAGTGGAGAAAGTGCTCACACTATGGTCGATTGGAATGTACCTAGTGTTTGGGTATTATTTTATCGAGATATTCAATAATGGAGAAGTCAATCTCTTACAGGCGTTAACTCTCGGTAGCATCGAACCCGGTTGGCTGAAGGGTGGCATTCTTTATGCCATGTATAACTTAGCCATTGCTCCGGTATTGCTATTTTCTACTCGTGCGATCCAGACGCGGCGCGAAGCTGTGCTAGCTGGCATTATTGCTGGTGTTGCCGTGATGGTACCTGCGGTACTCTTCCATATCAGCTATGCGGCCGGCTATCCAGAGGTGCTAGAGCAGCCGGTTCCCAACTACTGGATGATTTCAGAGTATGCCACTCCCTTATTACTGATTGTTTTCTTGGTGGCACTGCTGGGTACTCTAGTCGAAACCGGTGCCGGCTTGGTACAAGGGCTTATCGAGCGTATCGAGACGGTGGTAAAACCTGCAACAGATGATATTTTGAGTCAGCCAGCCAGAGCGGCTATTGCACTTGTGACTCTGACCTTTGGAGGTTTCATTGGCTCACTTGGTATCGTGGCTCTTGTGGCGCAGGGCTACTCAGCACTTTCTATCGGTTTCGCTCTGGTTTACATCATTCCTATATGCACGTTGGGTGTAGTCAAAATAATAAAATCTGCGTAGCCCGTATTACGTAGGTAATTTAAAAATAACTTTTGTAAGTGAGTAATATCATGATCGTGTATTTAAATGGTGATTATATGCCTGCCGCGCAAGCAACAATATCTCCGTTAGACCGAGGGTTTCTTTTTGGTGATGGTATCTATGATGTCACGCCATCCTATGGCGGAAGAATGGTAGGTATGCAATTACACTTGGAGCGAATGAAAAGTGGACTGCAGAGCATTGGTATCGAGAACCCATTAACTGATAAACAGTGGTGCGATATCGCAATAAATTTAAGTGAGAAAAACGGTGGTCAGAACCTTGGGATATATTTCCAGGTAAGTCGGGGCAATGAGGGACGTCGTTTCCATGGGTTCCCTGTTGATGTGAAGCCTACTGTCTTGGGTATGGTTACCGAAATTGCACCCTATCCCGCAGTTCCAAATCGCCACACTGAAACTGGACTAAAAGTAATTTCTACCGAAGATCTACGTTGGAGTCGCTGCTATATCAAGTCGACGGCCATGCTTGGTAATGTGCTGCATTTTCAACAGAGTTATTCTTTAGAGAAGAACGAAACGATTATGTACAACGCCCTCGGCCATTTAACTGAGGCCAGCTATAGTAACGTTTTTGTTGTTAAGGATGGCATCGTGGCGACTCCAATGCTTGATAATCAGCTTCTTCCTGGGATTTCTCGACATATAGCCATAGAATCTATGCGCGCCGATGGATCTATAAAGGTGGAGGAACGAATAGTTACCATGGACGAAGTTCGCAATGCAGACGAGATATGGATCACTAACTCAAGCAAGCATATAGCGCCGGTGTTGGAGCTGGATGGCTACCCAGTAGGTAATGGGTTGGTTGGTCAAGTTTGGGAGCGCGCGATGACTATTTATATGAGGGCCAAGTACGACTTTTAGGGGCTAAGGGGAGAAAAATATAACCCTGACGGCCTTATCTTAAGTACATAAAATCTAAGTGCTTAGTGGATAATAAGCGAATAGTTCTCCAATGTGTTTACGATAATCTGCCCATTTTTCATGACAAATACCGGCTTTTCGAGGGCGCTAATATCTACCAAGGGATTTCCGGATACGGCAATAATGTCAGCCAGTTTATCGACTTCGATACTGCCTATTTGATCATCCCATTGCAGAAGTTCAGCCCCTACGATGGTGCCAGCTTTAATGGCATCCATGGGGCTTAAACCTGCTTCTACCAAAGTGGCGAATTCCCGCGCACACACGTGCGGCTCTATTGCATAGCCACATAGGTCAGAGCCGACCGCTATCTTCACACCAGCTCTATATGCTTTTCCAATCATTTTGAGCCAGTCATCCCTAAAAGACAGATAAAAGTCATCATTCTTACTTTGGGCTAGTAGCTTGCCGCTATTAGCATAGTAGTCGCCAACATAAATGGTAGGTACGTAATAGGTCTGGTGTTCAACCATTAGAGCGATGGACTCCTCATCGAGATAACTACCGTGCTCTATCGAGCGAGCGCCAGCAATAATGGCTTGATTAACGCCGTCGGTAGCATGTGCATGCGCGGCTACTGGAATATTATGTCGAGAAGCTTCTTCTATGGCGGCGCGCAGCTCTTCAGGACTGAATGAAACGTTCTTTGGGTTGTCACCAACAGACATGAACGCTCCGGTCACCATAATTTTTATCCAGTCAGAACCGTATTTTATTTCCTTTCGGATAGCCTTACGTATTTCATCTGGCCCATCAGCTATAAGTCCATCAGCGATCACATTTTGCTCGGGCGAAAGATAATTAACGTCACCACCACCACCCGTTATTGATATGTAATGTGCCGCGCCTGTTAGGCGGGGTCCAATAAATACACCAGAATCAATGATCTTTTTAAGATCTTGATTCGCGTAGTAAATATCACCATCACCCATGACTCTAATACTCGTCCAGCCAGCTTTTAGTAAACCCTGCAGAGTAGCCAGCCCCAGTAGTGCCTTGTAGGCTGAGGAGGCTTGGAGATGACCGTTCTGATAATCATTTTTGTACAACAGCGGATGCTCATGCACGTTAATCATTCCTGGCATGAGTGTTGTGCCTGGGAGATTAACCCTAACGGCTTGCTCTGGGATAAGGCCTAAAGCTACTATGCCTGTGATTTTAGAGTCCGTGACGATAACAGCCTTATTTTCCAGCAGTTCATTTGATTTACCATCGATTACACCGTCGGATACCAGCGCGTATTGTTCAGCGCTTACCGCCGATATAAGGGTGATCGAGAGAGTAATAAGAGTCAGGCGTAGAGTATTTAATATAGGCATACTATATTTTTCCCTTGAATTAATGTTTTAATTATATACTGAAAGCGTAGTATTTTATTAATAATAAATGTCTACAATATTAATGATTAACGTTCACTTGTAGCTTACATAAGATTCATTAAAGGGCAGATATCTGTGGTAGAAAACAATCCTAGGAACACCTTCGAGAGAGCAATAACCTTATTGAAAAATGGCTCGCAAGACGAGGCCGAAGCGCTTTGTCGGTCATGGCTGTCGGAAAATGCTAGAGACGTCAATTTTTTGTCCTTATTAGGAAGCATACTGCTGCGAAAAAATGATTTCGAGGAGGCGGAAGAAATTTTAAGAACGGTGACTCAGATAGCACCGGGCTACCCCAATGTACACGAAGACTTAGGCACAGTGATGCTCAATCTTGGAAAGCCGAAAGAAGCTTTAGTTTCTTTGCAAAAAGCGATCGAGGCGAACCCGAAAAGTGCGAGTGCATTTTCTAAGCTGGGGGGTGCACTAAAAAGTTTAGGTAGAGATGAGGCGGGTGACGCGGCTTTGAAACATGCCGCCGGTATATCTCCTGTTCAGGCTAAGTTAGAAAAAGCGACGAAGCTCTTTGCGGAAGGAAAGTTTCGTGAGGCGGAGACTATTGCGAAAGAAGTACTGGCTGCGAACCCTCGTGACGTGAACGCTGGACTTTTACTTGGCAGGATTGCACTTCACGCACGTGCTTTTAGCGAAGCCGAGAAACTGTTACGAAAAGTAGTAGAAATGGCGCCTAGGTTCATGATTGCCTGGCATGATTTAGGAACGGCGCTTAAAGAACAGGGTAAAGAAGAGGAGGCTATTAAGTCTCTTGAGCAAGCTTTAGAACTCGAGCCAAATAACGCTTCATCGCATTATTATTATGCGGCAGCTTTGGCGATGGCGGGGCGAACAGAGGACTCGGCGGGCGCTTATAAGAGCGCGGTAACTCTGGATCCGAGTTTGGCCGGAGCTTATATTGGCCTTGGACATGTTTTGAAAACGCTGGGTGATCAAGAAGGCGGCATTGAGGCCTACCGAGCCGCTATCGCACTTCGGCCCAATTTTGGTGAAATTTACTTTAGCCTTTCAAATTTAAAAACATTCCGCTTTAGCGATAGTGAAATTGAGGATATGGTGAAGCGTATTAATCTTGACTCTCTTCCTTCAGAGTCGATAGTGCATTTTGCTTTCAGTTTGGGTAAAGCCTTTGAAGATAAAAAGGATTATGACCTTGCCTATCAATACTATAGCCAAGGAAATGGAGAACATCGAAATAGTATTGCCTATGATCCCGTGCAGACAGAAGTAGCTCATACCAAAATTAAAGAAACCTTTACTCGTGACTTTTTTGACAGAATGAAAGAAACTCAAGTTGGCATTCAAGACCCTGCTCCAATTTTTATCATTGGTCTTCCAAGATCAGGATCAACCCTACTGGAACAAATTTTGGCTAGCCATAGCCTAGTTGATGGCACCAGCGAATTACCCGACCTTGGGGTTATCTCTCAGATGATTACCAATAAAGTGCAAGGCAGAGTCTTTCCTGATGGCATTCTTCAAATGAGTGATGTTGAGATAACTCAACTGGGGCAGGAGTATCTAGATAGAACTCAACGACATCGTCGTGGCGCACCATTTTTTACGGACAAGATGCCGAATAATTTTGCTCACGTAGGTCTCATTCAAGCAATAATGCCCAATGCGAAGATTATAGATGCCCGTCGCCATCCCTTAGATAGTTGCGTAGGGTGCTTTAAGCAACATTTTGCCAAAGGACAGACATTTACCTATGATATGTTTGAGTTGGGTGAGTTTTATCTTGAATATGATCAATTAATGGGTCACTGGGATGAGGTTTTGCCTGGTAAGGTGCTGCGAGTTCAGTATGAAGATGTTGTTCAGGATTTGGAGACACAAGTTAGGCGTATTTTAGATTATTGTGACCTTCCTTTTGAAGAAGCTTGTGTGAATTTTCACGAAACAAAACGATCTGTCAGAACTGCAAGTTCTGAGCAAGTTAGGCAGCCAATCTATAATAAGTCAATGAATACGTGGCAACGGTTTGATGCACATATTGGTGCACTAAAAGAAATTCTGGCACCTTTGTTAAATGAATCTGACCCAACTATTATAAAGCGGTAATCTCAATGAATTTACCTAAGTTGATTGCGACCTCGGTAGTAAGAGGGAGTGAAAAAGGACAGAGTCATGGTGGTGTGTATACCATTGACTTTAATAGTCAGGAGGTGGAGCAACATATTGACTGGAATGACGGTGACATTGATTTTTCAGGACGTGGTTGGGATAGGGGTCTTCGGGGTATAGAATTCATCGATCAGCAAGTATGGATTGCCGCGAGTGACGAGCTTTTTTGCTACAGCCCCGAGTTCGAGCTGCTAGGATCTTACCGCAACGAATACCTAAAGCACTGTCATGAAATAAGCCGACGTGACCATTTGTTATTTTTGACATCAACCGGCTACGATAGTGTTTTGGTGTTCAATCTAAAAACCTTGAGTTTTATTTGGGGCTTATATATTTCTCGAAACGGTGACGATTGGACGGGGCAGCGATTTGACCCTATGGCTAAAAGTGGTCCTCCGTTCTCAAATAATTACCATATCAATATGATACATGTCGCAGAGACCGGTGTTTACTTCAGTGGGTTGCATACACGTGCGTTGCTAAGACTATCTTCTGACATGAGTATCACCAAGACTTGCAGTCTTCCTGAAGGAATACACAACGCCAGACCTTTTCTTGAGGGTGTAATATTTAATGACACCAAAAGTGACGTGATACGTCATGTCAGTCGAAATGGTGAGTCTATTGTATTACCTGTCCCTATCTACAACACAGAAGAACTCCAGTTTCATGGTGTTGATGACACTAAAGTTGCCAGGCAGGGGTTTGGGCGTGGGTTGTGTGTGGTGAATGAACGTTTAATAGCGGCAGGTTCATCACCGTCGACTATTAGTTTATATGATGTTGGATCTAAGGAGCGTATTTCGGCCGTTAATTTGACCATGGATATACGCAATGCGATACATGGGCTAGAGGTATGGCCTTTTTAACTCAATAATATTGCAGGCATAAAAAAAGGCACGCTAAGCGTGCCTTTTTTTGTTGAAGTAAAACCTAGAAATATCGTCTTAGAGAGATACTGTAGTTTCTGGGTCGCACTATGTTGTCACTATTACGGCCATAGAATGGATCAAAATCTGAGGAATCTTTAAATGACACTCCCCTTTCATCCGTAATATTGCTCAGGCTCAACTGAGCTTTCCAATCACCCATTTCGTACCCCATGACAAGATCCGATATCCGATAATCCCCTTGAGACTGTCTCGGCGCATTCGCACCATCAGTAACTCGATTGAGCGATTGTCCGTTAAAGGTATGCTGAAAACGCATAAAGGCGTCTCCGCCATCAAATAGCTCTAGTGGGGTCGTATATTCCAAGTAAAACGAGTATGAGAGATCAGCAAATAGCGGAAGATCTGACTTACTCTGGAGACCTAACGGGGCCTGCCCATCAGGGAAGCGAGAGTCAGCATAAGTTTCTGGCGCATCTACGTAGGCGTGAAAGATCTTTGTGATGTTAAAGCCTGCTTGAAGGTTGTCACCGATCACGGCCTTGATGTCCAGATCAGCACCACTAATGGATGCATCACCTAAATTAGCAACAACCGCTTGCCAAGGTTCTCCGATAGCAAAGCTCGGGTCGGTTACTTCTAGCTGCATATCCTTCCATTTCATATCGTAGAGCGTCGCATTAACCTGAAGTTTGCCATCATTCCATGTTGACTTCAGGCCAAATTCAGTATTTTCGACAATGTCGGAACCGTAATCAACAGGTAGTGTTGGTATGCCTCTACCTCGGTTCGTGCCGCCCACTCGAAACCCTTCTGAGTATACAGTCCAGACCATTAAGTTGTCGGCGAGGTCATATTGCAGCCCAAATTTTGGGATAAACCCATCGTCCGAAGCACTACGTAGTGGTGTTGCTAGGGATGGATTGCCGTATGGTTTTTCAACGAAGTACTCGATTTCTCTATCAACTTCATACCAACGCCCGCCCGCAAGGAGCGACAATCGATCTGTCAGTTTAATATCAATCTCACCGAAAACCGCTTTGTCTTGACGTGAGGTCGTTTGATCTGAGTACCACCAGGCGTCAGTTGGAGCAATAGTCATATCATAATAAGCTGCATATCCAGCCCAAGCTGCAAATGCAGGGGAGTTGGCATAGCCGTCAACATAACTTTTAAAGTCCCAATTTTCATCAGAGTCCATGTAGAATGCGCCCACTGTCCAATCGACTTTGTCAGTGCCGCCTGTTAGGCGCACCTCAAAGGTAGTAGATTCATTTTTTTGATCGTTGGTGAGATATCCAATAGGATCTGTACCAAAATCATAGGTGGCATAACCTAAATAGGTACCGAAGGTGTACATGAAGTAGGCAGTGTATGTCTGAGTGTCGTGCTGATAAAAGGTTTCTCGGTCATAGTAAGAACCCGCGACGGTTAATTCAGCAAACCCTAGATCTCCTTCTATCACTAAGCTAGTTTGGTTCCAATCGTCAGTCCGGAATTCATCATAAAATTTGACTGTTTCAAGATCGCCAACGGTGTCATCCATGTCATTAAAGCCATTGGCTGTAATTTCTTGAAAGTTGGAGGTTAAGGTAGCAGCCCAGTCATCCGACACAAGCCATCTCGCTGATATTCGCCCGCCAGACCATTCAACACTATTGATGTCGTTTTCAACATTTCCGACATTGGTTTTAAGACCACCAAGACCGCTATATGCATCGACTACAGTTGTTCCTAGTAGACTGTCTATAAAGCCACCGTCTTCGGCACTAAAACCGGAAAGTCGAACCGCGAACTTATCTTTCACAACAGGAATGTTTACCGTGGCGTCAAAATCATACCCGTTATCACCCTTTGCCACTCCAGACATTCCTAAACCAATATCGGCAGAAAATTCTGAAGCATCTGGTTTGTTGGTAATCACACGGATGGTACCAGTTTGTGATGAGGCTCCAAATAAAGTTGATTGGGGACCGGCTAAGGCTTCCACTCGAGCAATGTCAACAGGATAAACGTCGGGGGCCATTGACGTCATTGACATAGGTTGCTCATCTAAATAAATAGCTGCCGTTGGGTCTACTAGAAAACCACCACCGTCGCTTACTCCACGAAATACAATGGTATTTTGACCGGGCGCCGTCGTTTGAACACTAAGATTACCAACAAATCGCGAAAAGTCTTCAAGTGTCGTTATGCCTTGTTTCTGAATGTCATCACCTGACAGAGCCTGAATAGTCATAGGCACATCTTGACTAGATTCAGCTCGTTGCCTTGCCGTAACGATAATCTCTTCAAGAGACGCTTGTTGTCCGAGTGCTACAGGTGTTCCTACTAAACCTAAAGCCGTTGCCATGGAGGTAACGATTAACTTCCTTCGGATTGAAAATTTTCTTTGTGATTGGTCTATTTGAGCCATTATTCTACCCTCAAAAATGTCCGTTAAAGCCTGTTGTAATAAGTCGCGCTATTTTATATCGGCCTTTGGACTGTTGATAAACTGACAATATAATATACGTATATGTCATATGACATGTCAAGCTACTGTGCTACATAATTTTTACTAACTGCCTAATAGGGTAGTGCATTTTCATGTTTAGGTAAATACTTTATTCAGGGGTACTAAAACGAGATATATCGATAGTCAGATTAGTTTTACTGGTGATTTCGTGCGAATACCGCCTCAAGATGCGGAAAGAGAATAATCTAGTGAGTCTGTACGCTTAACTTTTTATTAAAATGTTACCAGTTGACTTGTTGAACTTCTCATTTTACTGTTAGTCAAATATAGCGTTTATATTAGTTGAGAGACACGGTCTATGGATATTGGGGTACCTCTAAAAGAGTTGGGCGAATATGACATCGCCCCTTTGAGAGACGCGATAATGCAGCTTCCTGAGGAATGCTGGACGGGGAATACCTTTCGTCAGCTTGAGTATGAGGTCCATCAGCAAACTCAGTCGATGGTAATGATTTTCACTGATGGTTCAGGGTGGCCTAATATAGAGGTAACTAAGGAACCTGGTTGGGACTTACTGGCCGAGCAGGCGTTTCCACTCATGACTCAAATCCTTAAAGATCATTATCCGCCAGGAGGGACGATTATTAGAGCAATGGCCGCACGCCTTCAAGCGGGAGGAGTTATTAAGCCTCATTCGGATGAACATCCTTCTTTTCATCATGGCCATCGGATACATATACCTATATACACAAATCCTCGTGTCAGATTCATGATAGGAGGAAGGCCTTATCAATTTGAGGTGGGCAAGGTTTACGAGATTAATAACCAGCAAAAACATAGCGTCATGAATAAAGGGGCGGAAGGTCGTATTAACTTTATCTTTGATTATGTTCCCCCAGATCATCCCGAATAAAATTTCTTGTTTAGGCGACATGCAGGATCAATCACCCCCTACTACTAATGACAAACTAAAGCACTTCCAGTGCCATACGTCTTGGTAGATAATGCTGCCCACCAGTAACCTATGACAGGACTGCTTGGTAGAGCATACCAACCAATTAAAAGGACTAAAAATGGAAGTCGATGACCACGTCGTTATTATTGGAGCTAGTCATGCAGCCGTTCAGTTGATGATTAGTCTGCGTCAGCAGGGCTGGTTAGGCGCGATAACTGCTATCAGTGATGAACCACATATGCCTTACCAGCGACCACCGCTATCAAAATCCTATTTGGACGGTAGTGTTGAAGAAGATCGGTTAGTTCTTCGTGCCGCAGAAACATATGACAAACTAAAAGTCGACTTTAAGCTTGGGTGCAAAGTAATGTCGATTGATGCAAAAAACAAACAACTCACTTTAGATACTGGCGAACAAATAGGATTCACTAAGCTGGCTCTTTGCACGGGCGCGCGGGTTAGACAATTGGACTTGCCTGGTGCGGAGTTAGAGGGTGTCCATTATTTGCGTACAATGGATGACGTTAAAGCCATTCGCCAGTCAGCGGAAAAAGCCAGTCGGGCGGTTATTATAGGTGGTGGGTACATAGGTTTAGAGACAGCGGCATCGCTTGCTAAGCTTGATATTAAGGTCACTGTGTTGGAGACCGAGACTCGATTATTAAAACGTGTAGCATCAGATCAGGTCTCGGAGTTTTATAAACGTCTTCATGAGGAAGAGGGTGTTGAGATTAGACTAGGCTCAAAGGTCGTGGCGTTACAGGGTAAAAGCCAAGTGAAGAGTGTGGTCTGTGATGATAATAGCCATAATGGTGCAGATATGGTGATTATCGGAGTTGGTGTGATTCCCAATACAGAACTTGCCAGTGAAGCGGGATTGGTTGTCGAAAATGGTATTGTGGTAGATCAATTCGGTCAGACGAGTCATCCTGATATTGTTGCTGCAGGAGACTGCACATTTCATCCAAATGCGCTACTAGGGAAGTCTCTTCGATTAGAGTCTGTCCCCAACGCTTCAGAACAGGCCAAGGCAGCGGCTGCTAGTTTGTGTGGGATAAAAAAAGCTTACTCTGAACTTCCTTGGTTTTGGTCTGATCAGTTTGATGTCAAACTTCAGATTGCGGGCATTAGCCAAGGCTACACTGAAGCTGTGGTTCGCGGTGATGCGGGTAAAAGCCGCAGCTTTACAGTCTTTTACATTAAAGATCAGCATATTATTGCAGCTGATTGTATTAACCGGCCTAAAGATTTTATGGTGGCCAAAAAATTAATTTTGCAACAATCTAAAATTAATGTCGCTGCCTTGGTAGACGAGAGTAGTGATGTTAAAAAATTATTAATTAATGGAGAACAATAGCAATGCCAGCAATAACCTATATTGAATTCGACGGTACTGAATACCATGTTGATGTGGCAGTGGGAAATAGCGTGATGGAGGGTGCGTTGAACAATATGATTGATGGTGTTGTAGCAGAGTGCGGCGGTTGTTGCGTGTGCTGCACCTGTCATTGCATGATCGACCCAGAGTGGTCAAAGATTGTCGGTGATGCGAATGATGAAGAAAATGAACTACTGGAAATGCTCGATGTGCGTGAGCCAACGAGTCGACTGAGCTGTCAAGTCCAGGTCTCAGCTGAAATGGACGGTATGGTAGTGCGGTTACCTGAATCTCAATACTAATAGACATAGTTAGCGTCTAGTCGCTAGCTATTGGGTCTTTAAAAAACGGCAGGTCAGACTCCGGTGCAGTGCAGTTGATCCGCAGACAACATGCGATCTGGCAGGGCGCGCCTGCCGTTATGCCATCGAAACTAGAATCTATGTCTGACTATAGGGTAGAATGTTTATCGCAGGATTATTTGGGATAAAGGTATTAGTCCTTAACCCAGAATATCGTCATTTGTGGAAAGCTTATGATCTTACCCCAATCACATACCAGTTCTTACTACGCTGCCAGCGCTAATCAACATATCGATTATGAACCACTCAAAGGTGCCATAAGGGCTGATGTCTGTGTTATTGGCGCTGGATTTACCGGAATATCGACGGCTCTGCATCTTGCTGAGCGTGGGTTCAATGTTCATGTTGTTGAGGCCAATAAAGTCGGTTGGGGCGCCTCTGGACGCAATGGTGGACAGATGATTGGCGGAATTTCCGGTGACAGTAAAATGTCATCTGCGCTTGGTGTAGAGGGCGAGCGTATACTTTGGGATATGGGCTGGGCTGGGCATGAGATTATTCGTGACCGGGTTGCAACCTACGACATAGACTGTGATTTGAAGTCTGGTTATGTTGATGTGGCCATAAAGCCTCGACATATTAGAGATTTAGAAACCTATCATCGGTTGCTAGAAAAATACGATTTTCCACATCACTACCAACTACTGTCTAAGCATGAGACTCAAGACCTTTTAGGTACAGAAGCCTACATTGGCGCCTTGAGAAATGAAGGCAATGGGCATGTGCATCCGCTGAATTTATGTCTTGGCGAGGCCGCGGCAGCCGTGTCCTTGGGAGCAACCATCTATGAGCAGTCACCAGTGCTTGAAATCAAGCGTGGTGAAAAGGCCACAGTGATCACTGAGGAGGGCTCAATCACTGCCGATTTTGTGGTACTTGCTGGCAACGCCTATCACTTTCTCGAACCAAAATTGCGTGGCATTTTGTTTCCCGTTAATAGTTTTATTATCGGTTCTGAACCGCTCTCTGATGCACTGGTCGATCAGATAAACCCTCAAGATCTGGCCGTTTGTGACCCCAACTACATCTTGGAGTACTTTCGTCTGAGTGCAGATAAGCGGTTACTATTTGGCGGGCGTTTTACATACTTCGGCAGCGATCCAGAGGTTATTAAACAAAATTTAATACCAAGAATGCTTAAAATATATCCTCAGTTGGCCAATACTAAATTTGATTATGGTTGGGGCGGAACCATCGGCGTCTCTGCTAATCGGGTGCCTCAGATGGGTAGGCTAGCGCCCAATATTATTTACTCGCAGGGTTACTCTGGGCATGGTGTAAATGTTACCCATTTAGCCGGCAAAATTATGGCAGATACCGTCTGCGGTACCCTTGAACATTTCGATATATTTGCTAAGATCAAACCCTTATGGATTCCAGGTCAACACCTATTTCGCAACCAAATGGTTGCCCTTGGTATGATGTACTACAAGTTAGTTGATCGGCTCTAGGCGAGTAATTATGAGACTAAAGTGGAGTTGTAATCGTGGTTATAGATTTACAAGCATTGTTCAATAATCCGCTCCTTAATCATTGGAAATTATTCTTTGTGGTCTCAGGCCTCATCAGCCTCAGTACTGTGCTTACCGCAGCCCAGTTAGACCTTTCTACTGCTGAGTCTATTTCAAGCATGATTAAGTATACCGTGCGCTGTGCGGTACCCTTTCTTTTTCTTGTGTTTCTGGCGTCCTCACTGCAGGTTGTTTTGCCGAGTCTTTTTAGTCGATGGTTAGCTAGAAATCGAAAATTTCTGGGGCTTTGCTTTGCCTCAGCTATGGCTTGGCAGGCCTTATTTATTTTGTGGCTTGCCACTATCCACAGTCACTATTATGCCGAAGAGGTCTACAACCTGAGTGATACCATTGAAGGTGTGGGTGGGTATCTTTTTTTGTTGGCCATGGTAGCCACGTCCTTTGAATTTGGTCGCAGTCGCTTGACCGTTAAGCAGTGGCGTAATTTACATAAGGCTGGTATCTATTATCTTTGGGCCTACGCCTGGAGCGTCTATTGGTATGAACTTTATTACTACGGGACCCTTGAACTGATTGACTATGTTTTTTACTGGTTTGGTTTTGGTGCATGGGGTTTGCGGATATTGGCTTGGAGTAAAAAAGAAAAGAAGAAAGCGGTCAATAAGGGTAAGACTAAATTGAAATCTTCTACGTGACAGGCGTTAATTAATGAAAAAGTCTGACGATTATTTGGGCATGGATCGGCTTATCACTCGACGAGACATGCTGAATGGATTGGCGGGGTTAGCTGTGACCAGTTTAATGCCACCGCTAAGTTGGGCTGAGCAGGCTCGTGAAACAAAGCCTAAAGATCTAATTAATGCGACCTACTATCCTCCGCAACTGAGAGGCTTGCGTGGTAACCATGAGGGTTCCTTCGAAGTTAGTCATCAGCTTGCGCGCAAAGGTCAGACCGACTGGGGGCCAGTGCACTTAGGGGCGAGCTTTATCTATGATTTAGTGGTCGTTGGCGGCGGTATTAGTGGACTATCAGCAGCCTATTTTTATCGTAAAAAACATCCTAATGCGCGGATCCTTATTCTTGAGAATCACGATGATTTTGGGGGCCATGCTAAACGCAATGAATTTGAGGTTAATGGTCGAACATTGATCGGCTATGGGGGTTCTCAGACCATGCAAGAGCCCTCGGGCTATAGTCGTATTGTCAAAGATTTGTTAGGTGATCTTGGCGTCGAACCCAAGGTGTTTGACACAGCCTATGACCAAGAGTTTTTTAAACGACATAAGTTGGGTGCAGGTATCCACTTTGATCGTGAGGTCTGGGGTGATAAGAGAATGGTACCTTACGATTTAGGCCCATTTCATGACTACATGATGGTCATGCCATCACCACTAACAGCCAAACAAGCAGTCGACAAAATGCCTATCTCTGCAGAAGCAAAGAGGCAATTTGTCGGTTTACTGTCCGCGACGGATGATCGACTTTCTCAAATAGCGAAGGCTGATAGGTGGGACTATCTTTATAATATTAGTTATCGCGATTTCCTCGTTAAACATCTGGGTATCAGTGAGACCGAGGTGCTAAACGTCTTGCAAGATCTGGCTATTGACTCAGGGGTTGGCATAGATTCGGTTAACGCTCTTAATGCGATGTCTTATTCAGGTTTACCGGGGTGGAGTGCAACGGGACTGCCTGAGTTAGAGCCAGATGAGCCATATATTCACCACTTCCCCGATGGAAACGCGTCTATTGCTCGCCAGTTGGTGCGAAAGATGATTCCCGCGGTGGCGCCTGGTGAGAGTATAGAGAGCCTTATCACCGCTCACTTTGACTATTCGCAACTTGATCAGGCAGACGCCAAGGTTCAGCTGCGTTTGAATAGTACTGTGACACATGTGCAAAACAGTAGCGATCCTGAAGATACTGCCCAGGTAACTGTGTCCTATGTGCAAAATGGGCAGGCTTATCAAATTAAAGCCAGAGGATCTATTCTCGCCTGCAACAGCAGTATGATTCCTTATCTGTGCCCTGAACTACCGCAGGCACAGCGAGAGGCTTTAGCTTTTCAAGTAAAAACTCCTATTCTTTACACTACAGTGGCACTGCGTAATTGGAAGGCATGGAAGACACTAGGTATCGGCGTTACGGTGTGCCCCGGTAGCTATCACATAAATGCCATGCTCGACTTTCCAGTAAGTCTTGGAGATTATCGCTTTTCAGAAACTGAAGATCAGCCGGTGATAGTTCATATGGAGCGGTTTCCTCATCGTTATGGTGAGGGCTTGACTGCGCAGCAGCAGTATCGGTTGGGTCGTTATGAATTACTGACCACTCCATTCGACGTTATAGAGCGCAATGTGCGCAGCCAGTTACAAAGTATGCTTGGGGATGGGGGGTTTAATGCCGCAGAGGATATCGTTGGCATTACGGTTAATCGTTGGTCTCATGGCTATTCCTATTGGTACAACCCATTGTTTGACACGGTTTATGATGACGACCACGATCCTCGTTATCCCCATATGATTGGCCGTGAGTCCTTTGGGCGTATCAGTATTGCGAATGCAGATTCTGCCGCTAATGCAATGATGGAGTCGGCGATCGAGCAGGCCCATAGAGCCGTAGCTGAGTTAGGTTAACTCGCGTAAATTATAAAAAAGGAATTTTGGCATGCAAAAAAGATCCAACGTATTAATGCGCACTTTTTGGATTAGATGGATGGGTAAAATTCTTATTCTAATAGGGCTGATTGCCAGTGTCGGATCATTATGGAGTGAGACTGCGTGGAATCTATATGCGCCTATTTATCAATACCATGAAATGATGAGGCTTGTCGAAGCGCTAGTTCCATATTACCCCTTTGTACCGTTTTTACCGATGCTTCTTATCTCTACGGGGGCCTATATAGTTGTAAAAGTAAGAGGTTAGATCTTGCAAACATTGTTTGCGTAAGGGCCTAAATATTGCGGTACTGACTAGTCTTACTTAAATTATTAAAGTGAGACAAATACAGTCTAAGGTTAGACTGTAGATTATTTATAATAATAGGGATGATTATGATAACCAGACTAATTCCAGCCATACTAGTAGCCTTATTACTCGTTGCCTGTAATGAGCCAGAGACCTCCACATCACCTGCCGTTGAAGTAGATCGAAGTCCTGCCGCATTTGAATCGGGGAGTTGTGAGGCTTTTAACGAGAATGGCACTGCATTATTTGGTGATTTGCATATTCATACTAGTTATTCCTTTGATGCTGCCGCTAATAGCACCGGAGCAACTCCCGAAGATGCCCACCGCTATGCTCGTGGTGAGGAAATACCTATTTTCCCGATTAACGATCAAGGCGTTGCGGTGGGTCGAACAAGAATAGATCGCCCACTGGATTTTTTGGCAGTGACCGACCACGGAGAATTTCTTGGCGAACGAGCTCTTTGTAGAACGGCGGGTTCTCCCGTTTACGATTCACAATTTTGTTCCGACTACAGGTCTGACGAGCGCCAAGGCATGATTATGTTGGGGACGGTTATTACTACAGAGACACCGACCAGAATTCCAGAGATCTGCGGTGAAGATGGTGGTCTTTGTCGCGATTATGCCCAGTCTCCGTGGCAAGATATTCAAGCTACTTCTAACAAAGCCAATACTCCCTGCGAATTCACTAGCTTTGTGGCTTATGAATACACGGGAACCCCAGGCACCTCCAACTATCACCGCAATGTTATTTTTAGGAATGATTCGGTTCCAGAACTACCCGTAAGTTACATTGATGCGCCTATCGATAGTAAATTATGGTCTGCCTTAGATGCTGTTTGTGACGCTGAGAATGGTTGTGATTATTTAACTATTCCACATAACTCCAATTTAGCTAACGGGCGCATGGCGCCTTATATGCAACTGGAGAACACTACGGCGGCAAAGCGCGCGTACGCACAAAGTCGCCTGAAGCGCGAACCGATCATGGAGATTTTCCAGCATAAAGGTGGTTCCGAGTGTATTAATGGCTTGAGTTCAGTCTTTGGAGCGCCAGATGAGCTTTGCGACATTGAAGCAGTCAGGCGTATAGGTGAAGATAAAACTTATCTGACGAGTGATCGAACCGCTACTGAGCTAGTGATTGGAGAGGCGTCTGAAGTAACTTTGGAATGCCAAGAGGGCACCGTTGGCAGTAATGGAATGCTGGGTGCTGGTTGTGTTCATCCGACAGACTTCCAAAGATCGGCCTTGTTGGTGGGTCTTAAAGAAGAGCAAGCCATAGGGCTCAATCCGGTTAAGTTGGGCATTATTGCAGCTACAGATACTCATTCCGCCACCTCCGGGGGTGTGAAAGAGTCAGCTTGGGTGGGCGCTGTTTCAGGAGAAGCTAACCCAGTACAGCGGCTACAACCAGGATTATTAACCAGTGGCATTGACGGTAACCCTGGTGGTTTAGCCGGCATCTGGGCGCCTGAAAATACCCGCGATGCGATCTTTGATGCAATGCTACGAAAAGAAGTCTTCGGCACTTCAGGCCCAAGAATAAGACCGCGGTTGTTTGCGGGGTGGGGGTTTGATAGCGACATATGTGAGAGCAACGACATGATCACTCAGGCTTATGCCGGTGGCGTGCCCATGGGAGCTGATTTAATTGGTTCTAACAAACTCAGCAAGCCGACATTTTTAGCCTATGCAGCGAAAGATCCTGACGGCCAAAAGCTTCAAGAGCTGCATCTCGTTAAGGGTTGGATAGACACCTTGGGTAAAATGAATACTCAGGTAATACCCATAGTAAACGAAGAAGCCGGTGCGGATAGTCTGTGTAAGGTCTATACCGATGACAGCTTCGATTCTGCTCAATCAGCCTATTATTATCTGCGAGCAGTAGAGCCAGAAACGCCTCGCTGGCACACCTATGACTGCGCAGCTTTGGACGAGGATAAACGTCCAATGGTATGTACTGACCAAAGTTACCCCCAGACGATTAGGGAAATGGCCTGGACATCGCCGATCTGGTATCAAGGGCTAGAGTAAGGGAACCTGAATTACTAAACGAGATAGTAAGTGACGAATTTACCCGTGATGAAAATTGGGCCGTATCCCCTGAATACCCGGCAGCTATTAAAGCTGGTGGTCTACTCCTTATTGATCTTTAATTTTTTCCTATACATCCGTGATGACTTTGTAACTTCTAGTCATACGCTGCGCAGTGGTAGCACATTTCTAGAGATAACACGGTCTTTTGCAACGACGATTGATGAAAGCGCTTGGATTACTCTATTACTGCTATTTGAACTAGAAACCTACTTGCTTTCCGATGATCCGTTGTCGCGCAGTAAGACTCTGCTAATGCAGGTTATTCGGTTGATATGCTATGTGTCCTTAGCACACACGCTTTATGCTTGGTTTGGTAATTTGATGGAGCTTTATGCATCGGTCCCCATTGAGGGAGTTACTAGCCTCTGCCAGATGGTTAGTGAAGATGTGTCTTACGCTTTTAATTTGGTTTACACCGAAATTAATCAAAGTAATTGTGCAAGTCTATCTACTGCTACTCAGTTTTTTTATGTCGATCCACCAACCTTTCTTATTGTTGAGGATCACGCAGGGTTAGTGATTGAAAAACAGTTAGCTTGGATTGATTTGTTTGAGGCAATTACATGGTTAGTGATTCTTTTCACTATTGAGGTAGCTGTATGGTTGCAAGACCGCAATATTGGCAAAGGTCTTATTTTTAAAGTGTTGAAGGCTACTAAACTATCCCTGTATTCTTTGCTCTGGACCGCCGTTGCTTACTGGATTTACCGAGGCCATTATATGTTTGCTTGGGATGAGTTTGTTTGGATTGCTGGCTTTACCGCTATTGAAATGAATATGGTCGAATGGCGTAAGGAAATTAACGAAGCTGAGGTGTAGTGTAACTATACTCAAAGTGTATAAATGCGGTTGTGCTTAAGGTAGGCTACGGATTATCACAACATCAAATACCCGAGGAATCTAACAGTTGGACGAATACGATAATATCATTATAGGTGCTGGTCATAACGGCCTGATCTGTGCGACTTACCTCGCCCAAAAGGGACATTCTGTGTTGTTACTAGAGTCCTCCGGCCATGTCGGGGGATTAGCGGCGACCCGAGAATTTCACCCTGGCTACAAAGTGTCCGTGGCGCATAGCCTCAGCCATTTTTCTGAAACTGTAGCCAGCGAATTAAATCTTTCTGCCCATGGATTTAATCCTAGCGGCGAGACTCTGGAGACGATTGGCCTGAATTTACAGGGAATCCCTGTCGTGATTTCCGGTGATCAAGTAAGCGGAGTCAGCATTGATGATGCTGAAAAATACTCAGAGTACCTTGTCATACTTAAACGTTTTGCCAAGGTACTAAAGCCGTTTTGGCTTAAAACAATGCCGCGTATTGGTCAGAATACGGTACCTGATCTCATGACCTTTGGTCATCTTGGGCTGAATTTACGTATGCTTGGCAAAAAAGATATGGGCGAGTTTATGCGCGTTGCTACGCTGCCAGCGCGAGATTTAATGGACGAGAATTTCGATAACGATATTTTAAAAGCAGTCCTTAGCTGGGATGGGTTAGTGGGATCAAAAATGGCACCGCGCTCACCTAATGCGACTGTTCTCAATATGCTATATCGGATGAGCGGTAAAGATCACGGTGCTCACTCGCTGCCAGAAGGTGGTATTGAGAGTTTAATTAATGCTTTAAAGATGGCAGCAGTCAGCGCTGGCGTAGAGATCCAGACAAATACTTCGGTCAGTCGTATTATTGTGGATGGCGATGAGAAAGGCCTAAAAGCGACGGGTGTTGAACTTGCCGATGGTCGGAAAATCTCGGCGATCCGAGTCATATCCTCAGCCGATCCGAAGCGCACATTTTTAAACTTGGTGGGGGCTAAAAATCTGGAGATTGAATTTACTAACCGAATTAATAGGCTACGATGCGATGGCTATGTCGCCAAATTGCATCTTGCACTGAATGATTTACCGATATTCACGGGTGTTGAAAAACCCTGTGGGCGAATGATCATTGCTCCTGAGATGGATGCCATTGAGTTTGCCTTTGATCACGCGAAGTATGGTGAATATTCAGATTCTCCAGTAATGGAAATATTACTCCCCAGCGTAAAAGACTCAACCTTGGCGCCAGAGGGCTGCCATGTTCTGTCGGCTCATGTTATGTATATCCCTCATTCGCTCAAAACTGGCTGGACAGATCATGCTAAAGAGGCGCTGTATCAAACGTTAGTTCAGACCCTTGAGAGGTATGCTCCCGGTATAACGAAGAATATCGTTCACGGTGAACTAATGACGCCAGCTGATCTAGAGGAGACCTTTAATGTCACCGGTGGTCATTGGCATCATGCTGAATTGGCGATGGATCAGATGTTGATGATGCGGCCGACCTATGAGGCGAGTCAGTACAGTTCGCCTATTAAAGGCTTATATTTATGTGGCGCAGGGAGTCATCCCGGTGGCGGACTCATGGGTGGTCCAGGCCATAACGCGGCTAAAGAAATCATGCGAGCGGAAAAGAAACGATGAAAAAGTATGACGCGATTATCATCGGTGCTGGGCATAATGGATTGACTAATGCAGCCTATCTGGCGAAAGCTGGACTTGATGTGCTAGTGGTCGAAAAAAATGAATACATTGGAGGCGCCGCCGTCACCCGCGAGATGCATGATGGTTGGTTCTATTCAAGTTGTTCCTATGTCTGCAGTATGATGCGTCAGGCGATCCACCGAGATCTCAATCTAACCAAGCATGGTTTGGTACTCGTCCCATATTTAGGCACAGTAGTCTTTGCTGATAATGGCGATACCATGACCAGCTATCACTCTGAAGAGGCCGAGTATAACCAGCTTCGCCGCCGCTCACCGCATGATGCGGATGCGATGTTTAGGTTCCAGACAGATCTTGGCCGCTATGCCCAGTTAATTCGAAAAACCTTACTTCGAACCCCTCCCGATCCAACATCATTCAGACCTAGAGATATTCGCGAGTTGCTATGGCTGGCAAAACAATTCTGGTCGCTGGGTGAAAAAGAGCTGTATGAATACATTCGGTTCTTTACGATGAGTGCTGCTGATTTTCTTGATGATTATTTTGAAGATGACCTTATCAAAGCGGCTATGGCTAGTCCTGGTGTTATTGGCACGGCTTTAGGGGTGTACTCTCCAGGATCGGCCTATATTTTACTTCATCATGTCATGGGTGATGTCGATGGAAACGTTGGCGCTTGGGGGCTGGCAAGAGGTGGTATGGGGGCGATTTCTAATGCCATTGCAGGTTCTGTAAAAGAGCACGGCGGTGAGATTCGTACCAATGCGGGCGTCGACAAAATTCTCGTCAAAAACGGTAAGGCGACAGGTGTAGTACTCGAAAATGGTGATGAGTTATATGCCAATATTGTGGTCTCTAATATGGATGCAAAACGTACTTTTACCAAGTGTATGGACAAAGATGATCTACCTCCTGGAATTTATGAAAAAGCGAAGAACTTCAAAATTCGTGGCTCATCGGGCAAGGTTAATATTGCTCTATCAGGACTGCCTAAATTTAATAATGTTGCGGATAATCGTTATATTAATCGGGGTGGGCAAGGTTTTGTTGGCTCGATGGAAACCTTGGAACGCGCCTATGATTGCTGGAAGCATGGACGCTGGTCAGATGACCCATTCATAGAGTCAGTGATACCGTCGGCCTGGGATCCGACTGTAGCGCCACCGGGACAGCACTGGATGTCTAATTTTATTCAATACTGCCCACCACAACTAGCTGATGGCCCTTGGACCCCAGAGAAGCGGGACGCCTTTGGTCAGACCGTTATTGATAAGATTGAGCGATATAGCCCAGGCTTTAAAAATCTAATTATTCATATGGAGGTGCGTACGCCTCACGAAATTGAAGCTGAGGTTGGTCTCACAGAGGGCAATATATTCCAGGGTGAATTAACGATTGATCAATTACTTTTTAACCGTCCATTCCCAGGGTATGCGCAATATCGAATGCCGATTAAAAATATGTATATGTGTGGTTCATCCACCCATCCAGGAGGGGGCGTGTCCTCTGCCTGTGGAGCCAATGCGGCGCGAGAAATATTGATCGACTTAAAGCGGCCTAACACGGTGCCAGAGGATGATTTCTATGATGAATAGTCAGGCAGCACCCACTGATCCCTTTGCAGGAGAGCGTCTAAAAGAGAGCCCTTTTCACCCTCGTCAGGAAGCGCTTAATTTGCGCGATGCTTGGTCCAGTTGGAATGGGTATAAGTTTGCCGATTATTATTATGACGAGGAATATGAATATTTCTGTGTGCGCAATAGCTGCGCTACTTATGATATTTGCCCAATGCAAAAGTACATTATCAGTGGTGTTGATGCAGAGGCAATGTTAGATCGAATGGTGACTCGTGATATCACCAAGCTCAAAGAAAATAGAGTGACCTATGTCTGCTGGTGTACGGATGAGGGTAGATTAATTGATGACGGTACAATCTTCAAGTTGGGTACTGATAAATTCTTACTGACCTGCGGCAGTCCATCGCTTGCCTGGTTAAGAAAGAGTGCTTTTGGTTTCAATCAGATAAATATTGAAGATGCTTCAGACACTATTGCAGCTCTATCATTTCAAGGTCCAACGACCTGTGAAGTGCTAAAGAGAATGGGCCTTGAAGGTATCGATCAACTCAAGCCTTTTTGTATTGCGCATTTTTCCTTTGCCGGTAGTGAAGATAAGCCGCTGATGGTGTCGCGCACGGGTTTCACTGGCGATTTGGGTTATGAGCTATGGATTGACCCAGCATTGGCCTTATCTTTCTGGGATGCACTTTATGCGGCTGGGGAGGATTATGGTATTCAGCCTTATGGGGAGGCTGCAACAAATATGACGCGATTGGAGGCAGGTTTTATAATGCCTGGAATGGAGTTTAATGAAGCATTAAAAACCATTCACTACCATTATGATCAAACCCCTTTTGAATTGAGTCTGGATTGGCTAGTAGATTTCAAAAAACCACATTTTAATGGCCGTGCAGCCCTTATGAGTGCTCGAGATGCCGGCTCCGAATATACACTAATTAAGTTGGATATCGAGGGTAATAAACCTGCTGAGGAATCCTTTTTATATGCCGATGAAGGCTGCATGAAAGAAATTGGTTATGTAACCTCGGCGATGTGGTCGCCGGTCGTAAAGGCCAATATTGCTTTAGCAATGGTCAAGACCGAGGCAATGAAAGGCAGTATTTGGGCTGAAATTTATTATGCGAAAGAGCTCCGTCACCATAGTAAAGTGGCCAAGTGCAAGGTACAAAGTAAGCCGTTTTGGGCGCCAGACCGTGCTAGGGCTACTCCTCCCGCCGCTTTTTAGATACCCTTGAAAGGTCGTTAAATGGCGTAATAAAATCAGACAATCAAAAAAAGAGTCGAGACTGCATTATACAGCGTCTTAATAGTGGACTTTGTTGGATATCGGGATAGTAATGTCAGGAAAAATCCATAAAATAACCCTGTTCTAAAACTAAAGAGAAAATATCCGCGTTTATGTCTAAAGCCAGCTATCGTTATCTGTTGCTAGTCGCTCTAAGTTGTCTAATGGCACCTATTGCCTATGGCGCCATTACAATTGACGGGGTGCTCGATGAGTCAGAGTGGTCAAGCGCGAGGGTTTATAGCGACTTTGTCACCGTAGAGCCGCTCACTAGTGATCCTGCCAAATATGCCACTGAAGTCCGGCTAATCACAAACAAAGAAGGTATTTTTGTTGGATTTACGAATTATCAACCAGCCTCTGTAAAGCGAGTTAATAGACGTTTTGCTCGAGATGCGGACATAAAAGCTGACCGCATCATGGTGGGAATTGATTTTGATGGCACCGCTGAGTCGGCTTATGACTTTACCGTGGGATCAGCCAACTCCAGGCAAGATGGCATTATGGGGGGCGGGACACACTCTACCGACTGGGATGGCACCTGGTATTCACAAACATCTAGTGATGAAGATTACTGGTACAGCGAAATTCATATTCCCTGGACGGTTGCGCCAATGTCTAGGTCTTCGGATGATAAAAGAAAAATGGCTCTATGGTTCTCGCGAGTGGTTTATAACGAATCGTTGCGTTTTGCCTTTCCCAATGCGTTTTATACTCGAACTACCTTCATGGAGGACTGGCATCCGGTAGAGGTCGAACAGGTTAAAGCCTCGACATTGGACTGGTTTCCTTATGCTAGCCATAACCTTAATCTAAAGAGCCCTGATGACACAATTGCAACTAATGATGCAAAAGTGGGTTTAGATTTTATATGGCGGCCGAACAGCAATACTCAACTAACAGGGGCTATAAACCCTGATTTTGGCCAGGTTGAGAGCGATGATTTGGTGGTTAATTTTTCTGCCTTTGAGACATTTGTGACTGAGAAACGACCATTCTTTACCGAAAATCAAGCACTATTTGACAGCACACAACCTAATGAAGATGTTGTCCTCTATACGCGTCGGATCGGTGCAGGTGTCGACAGTGGATTATTGGATATAGATGTAGCAGCGAAGCTGACCCACTATGGGAAATCAGTTGATATGGGTCTGTTTGCTGTGAGAGAAGATATGTCTGAAGAGGGTGTCGGTGGCGAATTTATTGCCAGTCGTATTCAGAGAAAAGTGGATAATTTGTCTTTTGGACATCGACTAACCCATGTCACTCGAGATTTATTAGAACGCCAGGCAACTGTTCAAGGTATTGACTTGAAATGGGACTCCAGCGATCAAGTCAGATTCGCCGCACAAATTTTGCACAGTGATATTCAGCAACTACCTAATGAGAAAAATGACTATCATGCGATTGATCAGCAAGATTATGCGGGATGGATGAATTGGTCTTATACACCCAGTGATGAATGGTCTCATGCGTTATATTTTTCTCATTATGGCGATGAATTTGAGATGAATGACATGGGCTATATGAGGCGAAATGCATTCGACGAGTTTTATGGTTACCATCGGCACAATCGACTCACATATGGTCAGGAATCATCCTTATTATCAGGTTCTACTGAATTTGAATACTCCTATGCTGAGAATGCCGAGGGTGACCGACTATACCTCTGGACTGAATTGAAATTTAACTGGGTATTTAAATCTACTCGCAAGATATCCGCAAATTTTGAATCAACATCTTCGGGCTGGGATGATCGCACCACCCGCGGTAATGGTTCATATTTTCGGCCAGCAAAACACAAAGCTGCGCTGAGCTATGAGAGCCCGAGAGGTAATGATTTTACGTTTAGTGTTATAACCTTTACAGGTACAGAGGATACCAGCGAATTATACTATGGAGTCGCTATTCGACCGCAGTTATATCTGACTGAAACCTTAACCCTTGGCGGTAGAGCCGCGTTTAAAAAATATAGAGAATGGCTTTTGTGGGATTCAGACGTCTCCCAGTTGGCCGGTTATGAAACCGACCGATATACCGGTGATGTTCGTTTAGATTGGTATCCTTCAAGTCGCCAAGAAGTGCGTCTGAAATTTCAATGGATAGGGATCGATGCCGGGATTATAAATAGCTATCAGCTTGATAACAGTGGTGATCTGATAATATCGAACACGACCTCTTCGAGCTTTAGCCTCAGTGATACGGCGTTTCAAATACGATATCGCTACAAGCTTGCTCCTCTTTCAGATATCTTTTTTGTTTATAGCCGAGGAGGATTTTATGGCGCTGAGGATGGTGATGAGGGGCCTAAAACATTATTTAATGAGGGATGGAATGGCGTTCAAGTTGAATCCCTAATCGCAAAAATACGCTATCGTTTTTAGTGCTGTGATTACAACTCCTAACAGACTATCCCTCTAAGGTATTATATTTCTTCATCTATGGTTGGAGCGCGGCACTTTTTGGCGAGATCACCATTAAAAACGGGGCGATGGCACAGAGTAATTTCCACCACTACTCCTCAGTAAGAATGTCTCGGGCGCCGGTTATTGATAGATGATGGAACATAAGAGAAAGAGCAGATTTTTACCCAACTTTATTGCGTTTGTTCTGTCTGAACATAATCCAACTGGCGAGTAGAATACCAATACTGACCGTACCAATAATTAGTGTGGCGAGAGCATTTATGTCGGGGGTGACACCAAGTTTTATTTTCGAAAATATCACCATGGGCAAGGTACTAGCACCAGCGCCAGAGGTGAAACTAGCGATCACTAAATCATCTAATGACAACGTAAAGGCCAATAGCCAACCAGATAGCATGGAGGGAGCAATGAGAGGTAAGGTTATATCAAAAGCCACTTGCATTGGTCTGCCGCCGAGATCCATGGCCGCTTCTTGTAGCGATTGATCCATGCTAGAGAGTCGTGATTGCACAACGACCGCAACGTACGCCATAGAGAAGGTAATATGTGCAATTGTAATGGTGCCAGCACCTCGTGATAGGGGCCAGCCGATCAATTCTTGCAGACTAACAAACATTAGCAACAACGATAGTCCGGTAATGACTTCAGGCATAACCAAAGGTGCAGCTATTAAACCGGTAAAAATCAACCGACCACGGTAGCGGCCCATTTGGGTTAAGGCTAGGCCTGCCATAGTCCCTAAAATGGTTGCGAAAGTGGCGCTGGTGGCGGCAATTTTTAAGCTAAGTAGCGTTGCCTCAATAATTTGCTCATTATTAAATAGTGCGGTGTACCAGCGCAGTGAAAACCCACCCCAGACAGAGGTAATAGCCGACTCGTTAAAAGAAAATGCAATCAATACCAGAATGGGTATGTACAAAAAGGCAAAGCCAAAACAGAGGGCCGAGAACACAAAGCGCGAGGAGTTTCCCATGACTACTCCTGCTCCTGCTGGCTACGCTGAAACAGCATGATGGGTATGACCACAATAATCAGTAATATAGTGGCAACCGCGGAGGCCAATGGCCAGTCACGATTGACAAAGAATTCGTCGTAAAGAGTACGACCAATCATCAGTGAGTCGATACCGCCGAGTAGTGCCGGTATGACGTATTCGCCAATGGCGGGGATGAAAACCAGAAGCGACCCAGCGACAATACCAGGTATGGATAAGGGTAAGGTTACATCGATAAAGGTTTGCCAGGGTTTGGCGCCGAGATCTGCGGCGGCGTCATGCAGGCTGAGATCCATTTTTTCTAGAGTGGCGTACAGGGGCAAAATCATAAATGGAATATAGGTATAAACAATGCCTAAATACACTGCCATGTCGGTGTAGAGCATTTGCAGTGGCGAGTCTATAAGCCCCACATTCATGAGTAGTGAATTAACAATACCATTTTTCCCCAACAGCCCCATCCACGCGTAAACCCTCAATAAAAATGATGTCCAGAAGGGTAGTATCACTAACATTAATAGAATATTACGCGTAGTGGGTGTGGCGCGAGCAATACCGTAGGCCATGGGGTAGCCAATCAGCAGACAAATTAGCGTAGAAATGGCGGCAATTTTGATCGACTTAAAATAGCTAACCCAGTAAAGATTATCCTCGGTGAGAAAGCGATAATTGTCCCAAGTAGTCAGCAACCACTGGCTGGCATTACTAGAAAAATCAAATAGCGGAGTGAACGGTGGCTGGGCGACAATCGGTGAGGCAAAACTGATTTTAAATACGATGGCAAAGGGTGCTAGGAAAAACAAAAGTAGCCAAAAGTAAGGTATGCCAATGACGAAGTTACGCCATAGTTTGTCCCCCAGTGGCTGGTGATAGGTCTTAGTTAAAGCTCGCTTATAGCCAGTCATTCAGATAGCACAACATTACAGCTAGAGTTCCACGATAGGTATACTGCGTCGTCCCACTCTAGGACTAATTGCTCGGAGCGCTGATTGTTTTGTGCGCTGACTTGAATGATTCGACCCGACTGGCTGCGCACTCGATAAACACTGCGATTGCCATAATAGGCCAGATCTTCGACCGTACCCTTGGTGATGGTGAGGTTATCGCCTTCTGGACGTTCTTGGCTAACACTGATTTTTTCAGGCCTGACAGCAATAGTGACCTCATCGCTAGCGGAAAAGTTACCTTCAGTTTTAGCCTCTAATTGGGTGCCGGTTTTCTCCAGCTGGGCGGTCAGTGTTTTAGCTTCGGGGTTGGTGCTGAGTACGGTGGCATTAAAGAAGTTAATCGTGCCGAAAAAATCTGCTACAAATCTATTGTGGGGTGATTCATACACCTGGGTTGGTGTGCCAATCTGGATAAATTTACCAGCGTCCATAACTGCTACGCGGGTTGACAGTGTCATGGCTTCTTCCTGGTCATGAGTAACCACCACAAATGTGATACCCAGCTCATATTGTAAGTTCATTAACTCAAATTGAGTTTGTTCACGGAGTTTTTTATCCAATGCCGCCAAGGGTTCGTCTAGCAGTAATACCTTGGGCTTTTTAATTAAGGCACGAGCCAGCGCGACACGTTGACGTTGACCACCGGAAAGGTGGTGTGGTTTACGCTTGGCTAATTCACTGAGTTGGACAAGCTCGAGCATATCTTTCACGCGAGTTGCTATCTCTGCTTTAGCCAGCTTATCTTTTTTGAGACCATAGCCAATATTTTGCTCGACGGTCATGTGTGGGAATACCGCATAAGACTGGAACATCATGTTGATGGGTCTGTCATAAGCAGGAATGCTTGCCATATCAACGCCGTCAATAATAATTTGCCCAGCACTTGGCGTTTCAAATCCCGCGAGCATGCGTAGTAGCGTGGACTTACCGCAGCCAGAGCCACCGAGGATGGTAAAAAGTTCTCCCTTATAGATATCTAAATCAACATTATCTACTGCCAAGAAAGTATCAAATTTTTTACTCAGACCTTTGATCTGAATAAACGGTTTAGCCTCCAGATCTAGCCATGGCGTTTCTGCAACATAGGGCTTAGTTGGTCGCTGAGTCTCCATCAAATATTTTTTATTCATAGGCTATTCCATAGTCCTGCTGTTACAGTCCGGTTTTAATTTTAGTCCAGGTGCGCGATCGTTTACGCTCTTCTTTGGGGGCTAAAACTTCCGTGGTTTGAAGTCTTAGCTGGGTTTCTGCGTCGGGATAAATGGCAACATTCATAGTCAGGCTTGGGTCCACTAATGGCGTGGCTGACTTGTTGGCATTGGCATAACCGATATAGTCACTTGAGGCGGCAATAACTTCGGGACGTAACATATAGTTTAAAAATAGATAGGCGTTCTCACGGTGGGGCGCATCCGCAGGAATGTACATACTGTCAAACCACATGCCGCCACCTTCTTTAGGGATAATATAATCTAAATTAATATCGATACCGGCTTCTTTGGCTCGATTAGAAGCCACCGAATAGTCCCCCGACCAGCTCATAGCTATACACACTTCCTCGCTGGGTAAATCCAAGAGCATCTTGGTGGAACTAAAATAGGTAATATAGGGACGTACCGCTTTGACCAGTGCTTCGACTTCTTTAAGCTGCTGTATATCGACCGAGTTAGCAGGGTAGCCCAGATACATCATTGCCATAGGAATAACCGAGGTAGGGTCGTCTAAAAAGGAAATGCCACAGTCGGTGAACTTAGAAATAATGTCGGGGTTAAATATCAGCGCTGAGCTATCAAGAGGTGGATGGGCCATGCGCTCTTTAATCAGGTCAACGTTGTAGGCAATACCGGTGGTTCCCCAAAAAAAGGGTACACCTTGAAGGCCATTAGAATATTTCTCATCTGCTTTACGCACTAAATCTGGGTCTAAGTGGTGCCAGTTAGGTAGCTTATCGAAATCTACTGGATGAAAAATACCCGTGGTTGCAAGTCGTGCGGTAAAGGAGGCTGCATGCACTACGACATCGTAGCCACTGCGGCCCGTCATTAGTTTCGTATCAACAATTTCGCTAGAGTCATAGATGTCGTAGGTCACTTCAATGCCAAACTCTTTCTCAAAGTCGGTAAGCGCCTTGGGGTTGATATAGTCGGCCCAATTATAAATATTGAGTTTTTGTGGTGTGCCTCGTGCGGCGTCAATCAGGTCTTGTTCAGAGGCGATACTTACTGCTGGAGTGACAATAGCAACCAGTACCAGCCATAGATATCGGGTTAGTTGTCGGGTAAGACCATGAGATCGCGATGATGTCAGCACATTACATCCCTTTTAAACCTCGTTTTTGAAGCGCACGAGCAATAATCATACGTTGCATTTCGCTGCTGCCCTCCCAGATGCGGTCAACCCGTACCTCGCGATAAAACCTTTCTACGGCGTTGTCTCTGCGATATCCTCGGCCACCCCAAATTTGCAGGCATCGATCGGCCACACGGTTAGCCATTTCGGTAGAATAGAGTTTCACCATTGAGCAACGTGCGTGGAGAGACTTTAAGTCATCACCACGGTCATGAGCCTCAGCGGCTTCATAAACCATTAACTTGGCTGCCCAGAGTTCGGTAGCACTATCAGCCAGACTAAATTGAATGGCCTGTTTTTCAATCAATTTTTCGCCTTTAATATCACGTTGGGCAGCCCAAGCGGTTGCCTCTTCTATCATGCGTGTCGCAGCGCCCAGCATCCGTGCAGAAATGGTTAGACGTTCATGGCGAAACCAGCTGCGGCTGTAATCCATGCCCGAGCCATCACCGCCGATGCGGTCTTTCTCTGGTACAAATACGTTGTCAAATTTGTAGGTTGGGTGGTGGGATGGGAATGTATGAGAGAAGACCGGATTTTCGGTCATGGTTACACCAGCAGTATCTATATCAACAAAAAATAGAGCCTCTTCACCCTCGTCAGTTTTGGCTTGTACAAAAAAGAAGTCCGCCATATTGGCGGTAGTAACAAACCATTTTTCGCCGTTAATCGAATAGCCGCCATCACAGCTTTCAGCAGTAGCGTTAGTAACCTCATAAGAGCCAGACTCTGCCTCTGTGATCGCATAGCACTCGCGCAGACTGCCGTCCATTAAACCTTTGAGATAGGTGTCAATTTGATACTGGCTGTCGCCGCATGCTTCAAACATCCAGTGTTGGGCCTCAGGAAAACACCAGCACAGTGCGTTAGTCACACGTCCTAGTTCTTCCCAGGCAGCGACTTGGTCAACCATGGTCATACTTAGGCCACCATACTTAATGGGTGCATCCATTTTTGAAAGACCCAAGGCAATTGCCTGATCTTGCATATTCTTGCTAACCGCTTCAGGAATTACGCCCTCATTCATTTCAGCTTCAATTTCCCAAGGAATCAATTCTGCATCGACAAACCGACGAACCTTTTGTTGCCAGTCAATGGTGCTTTGCCTATGTTGAATCTCCACGGCTTATCTCCTTTATTTAGATTCCAGTTCGGGTTTTTAAGTGGTTAGGGAATTGGGTAGCCAGATAATGCATTGCCACTGATTGGGCCTGAGCTGGCTTTAGTCCTTTTGGCGTCATGAGTAAGTCAAGCCATAACCCATCAGATAGAGCTGTATAGCAGGTGCATACCAGCTCTGGATCAACCTTGGTATAATTGCCCTCTTGTTTGAGCAAGGCAAATAGAGCAGTCAAATTATTAGCGATTTCGTTAATGTAGCTGGCGCAAATTGATAGATAGGTAGGGCGAGATTTGGTTTCACCCCAAAAGGCGAACCACACCGCCAACTTGTTGCGATCGATAATTTTACGGCTAAAATCGAAATTGATATGGGCAAGAATCTTCTGTTCAGTGTTCAGATTCTTATCATAAAAAATCTTGTTAAGCCCGCTGGTGTATTCATCCGAAATGTAACTCAAGGTCTCGATGAGTAGCTTTTCTTTGGTTTGAAAATGTAGATTAACAATGCCCAGGCTTAGGCCGGCTAATTGCGTTACATCTGCCATAGTGGTGCCAGATAGACCTTTATCGGCGATACACTTAATAGTCGCCTCAATAAGCTGCTTTCGCCTTGCCTGCTTGGACAGCGATCTTGGGATTTTATTTATTTCGGCTTTGACAGCTTCCATTCACCCTTCCTGTAATGGGTCTATGCTAGCTTATGTTCATCATACGACAAACCATAAACCATTGCTTAGATCTGCGCAACTGAATGAATAACCATTCATTTTTGTGGACAGGGGATTTAATTTT
>ENA-ORXF01000298-ORXF01000298.1-marine-metagenome-genome-assembly--contig:-NODE-298-length-37564-cov-23.034785_pt1 | contig 37564 bp, 37 predicted proteins | sample MGYA00237864_ERZ511476 | MGnify/ENA primary metagenome ERZ511476 (study PRJEB26306, sample SAMN06343908) | marine metagenome | isolation source: coastal waters | place: Atlantic Ocean: West Antarctic...
GCTGAAGGCCGCTTAGTTAACCTAGGTAATGCCACAGGTCACCCATCACGCATTATGGACGGCTCTTTCGCCAACCAGGTGTTAGCGCAAATGCACCTTTGGGACGCCAAGTTTGCAGACCTAAGCGAAGCCGACAAGAAAGCCAACTTATGGCTAAGAATATTACCTAAGAAGCTAGACGAAGAAGTAGCAGCGGACATGGTGGCAGGTTTTGGTGGGGTAATGACCAAGCTAACCACTACTCAAGCGGGCTACATTAATGTGCCATTTGATGGTCCATTTAAGCCAGAAAGCTACAAGTACTAATAGTTGGCTTTCTGTATTGAAATAGTTTAAGGGTATAGACCTGAAAAATGAGCCTTAATAATACATATATATTGTATGTGGGTAACTGTAAATGAAAATCACAATAGCTGGTACCGGCTATGTCGGCCTTTCAAGCGCGATGCTGCTATCTCAAAACCATGAAGTCATTGCTCTTGATATTATCCCCGAGAAGATTGAACAACTAAATAACAAAATATCTCCCATTGTAGATAAGGAAATTGAATATTTTCTAGCTAATAAAGACCTTAACTTTACGGCTACCTTAGACAAGGATATAGCTTATAAAAACTCTGACTTTGTTATCATTGCCACACCTACGGATTACGACACATCTACTAACTATTTTAACACTTCTGCAGTTGAAGCGGTTATACAAGATGTTATCAGTATTAATCCTCGGGCTATAATGATCATTAAGTCAACCGTACCAGTTGGCTATACACAACGTATTAAAGGGACGTTTAATACTGAAAATATTATATTTTCTCCAGAGTTTTTAAGAGAAGGCTCGGCTCTTCATGACAACCTGTACCCATCACGCATTATCGTGGGTGAGGAGTCAGATAGAGCCAAGCAATTTTCAGACCTTTTAGTAGAGGGCGCTATCAAAGAAAATATTGATGTTCTATTTACAGGCTCTACTGAAGCAGAGGCTGTAAAGCTTTTTAGCAACACCTACCTTGCTATGAGAGTCTCATACTTTAATGAGCTAGACTCATACGCTGAAGCACATAACCTAGAATCTAAGCAAATCATTGAGGGTGTGGGTCTTGATCCAAGAATCGGATCACATTATAACAACCCTTCCTTTGGATATGGTGGTTATTGTTTGCCTAAAGACACTAAGCAACTTAAAGCTAATTATAAAGATGTGCCTAATGCTTTAATCAGTGCCATTGTTGATGCAAACGCAATGCGCAAAGATTTTATCGCAGATTCTATAATTAAAAAGAACCCCAAGGTTGTGGGAATTTATCGCCTTATCATGAAGTCGGGCTCTGATAACTTTAGATCGTCTTCAATTCAGGGAATTATTAGGCGTATTAAAGCCCAGGGTATCGAGGTGGTGATTTATGAGCCAGTACTCACAGAGCTGGGTGAAAATGAGTTTGATAACTCGAAAGTATTCGAAAATTTAGATGTTTTTAAAGAAATAAGTGACGTCATTGTTGCTAATAGAATGGCGGATAAACTCAACGATGTTGAGGGTAAGGTCTATACAAGAGATTTGTTCCGCTTAGATTAACCGGATTTACAATGAAGAAAAAATTACTAATTACTGGTGGCGCAGGTTTTATTGGATCTGCCGTTATTCGCCATATTTGCAATAATACCAATCATAGTGTTGTCAATGTGGACAAACTTACCTATGCGGGCAATTTAGAATCTTTAGTTTCGATTGATAGCCATAGTAGGTATGTTTTTGAGCAAGTAGATATTTGCAATGCTAGTGAAATAAAACGTGTATTTAATAAACATCAGCCGGACATTGTGATGCATTTAGCAGCTGAGTCTCATGTGGATAGGTCGATAAGTGGGCCAGCCGAATTCATTCAGACTAATATTGTCGGTACTTTTGTGCTTTTAGAGGAAGCTATGCATTATTGGTCTGGTTTGGATGGTAACAAAAAAGATAGCTTTAGATTTCACCATGTGTCGACTGATGAGGTTTATGGTGACCTAGGTGGCGCAGAAGACCTTTTTTCTGAAAGCACACCCTACGCTCCTAGCTCGCCCTATGCGGCCAGCAAGGCTAGCTCGGATCATTTAGTTCGCGCATGGCAGCGCACTTTTAAATTGCCAACATTGATCACAAATTGTTCTAACAATTATGGCCCTTATCAGTTCCCTGAAAAGTTAATTCCTCTTGTTATTCGTAATGCTTTGGAGGGCAAGGAATTGCCAATCTATGGGAATGGCAAGCAAATACGGGATTGGCTTTATGTTGATGACCATGCTAGGGCGCTAATGCTTGTGGCGCTTACTGGTAAGGTTGGTCAAACATATAATATTGGTGGGCATAATGAGTTACAAAATATTGAAGTAGTCAGGGAGATTTGTAGTATCTTAGATGAATTAGCCCCTAGTAAGTTTGATAAAATTAACAAGTATGAGCAGCTTGTTACCTATGTTGACGATAGAGTTGGGCATGATGAAAGGTATGCTGTTGATGCTACCAAAATAGCTGAAAAGTTGCATTGGACTCCAGATGAAAAATTCACTGAAGGTATTAGAAAAACAGTAGAGTGGTATTTAGAAAATAGTACATGGTGTGATCGGATTAAGGACGGAAGCTATCAAGTTGAGAGATTGGAGGTAATGAAGTTATGAAAGGAATAATTCTGGCTGGTGGCTCAGGAACGCGGCTCTATCCATTGACTATGGCGATATCCAAGCAGCTAATGCCTATTTATGACAAGCCAATGATTTATTATCCATTGTCGGTTCTTATGCTAGCTGGTATTCAAGAAATCCTTATCATATCTACCCCTGAAGACCTGCCAAGGTTTGAAAAGCTTCTTGGCAGTGGTTCTGACATTGGGATGAGCTTTAAGTATATAGTGCAGCCTTCACCTGACGGCCTAGCTCAAGCCTTTATCCTGGGCAACGAATTTATTGGTGATGACGATGCCTGTTTGATTTTAGGTGACAACATTTATTATGGTCATGGGATGTCTAATCTGCTGGCTAAAGCTGTGTCGAATGCTAAAGACAGACAGATGGCGACAGTATTTGGTTATCACGTGAAGGATCCTTCGCGGTATGGGGTGGTTGACTTTGATGACACCGGTAAGGCTCTCAGCATCGAAGAGAAACCAGAATGTCCAAAAAGTAATTATGCAGTAACCGGCTTATACTTTTACCCTAATGATGTAGTTAACAAAGCTAATACAGTAGAACCTTCTGATAGGGGCGAGTTAGAAATTACTTCACTTAACCAAAGCTATTTGAGTGAAGAACGCCTAAATGTTGAGTTGATGGGGCGGGGTTATGCTTGGCTCGATACAGGTACACATGAGAGCTTATTAGAGGCGTCAACATTTATTGAGACCATTGAAAGGAGGCAAGGTTTAAAAGTTGCTTGTATCGAAGAGGTGGCGTTTGAGCAGGGTTATATCGATAAGAACCAATTGATAGAGCTAGCTAAGCCTTTAGCTAAGAATCAATATGGTCAATACCTCCTTAGCCGTGCAGAGTACTCAAATTGAAATTTATTCCTCAGTTAATTCCTGACGTGATCCTCATTGAACCTGTCACCCATGGTGATAGTAGGGGTTACTTTTTGGAAACCTTTAGGCAGGACCTGTTTGAAAAGGCGATAGGATATAAGGTTAACTTTGTCCAAGATAATGAGTCTAAGTCAGCTAGAGGGGTTCTGCGGGGCCTTCATTATCAACTACCCCCTCACTCGCAGGCTAAACTAGTCAGAGTCATTGATGGGCGTGTACTCGACATAGCCGTCGATATGCGCAAGTCCAGCGCTACTTTTGGTCAACATGTGTCTGTAGAGCTAACAGGAAAGAATAAATGTCAGCTTTTCGTGCCACATGGTTTTGCACACGGATTTGTTGTTTTAAGTGATAGCGCAACATTTGCTTATAAAGTAGATGATTACTACTCACCAGAGCATGACAGGGGCATCGCTTTTGATGATGATCATCTTAAAATTGATTGGAGGTTGGCAGTAAAAGATTTACAGCTCTCCGCTAAGGATAAAGCCCATCCTTTTTTAGTAACTGCTTCAGATTTCTTTACATAGGCCAGCGTCATGAGAGTACTTGTTATTGGAACTAATGGTCAACTGGGAAAATCTATAAAAAAAGTCATTTCCAAGGTAAGTCAAAAAAAGTTTTTTATTTTTGTTGGCAGAGATGAGCTAGACTTAAGTAAAGAGGATAGTATCAATAACTACTTTGAAGGTAATGACCAATTTGACGTTATTGTTAATTGTGCAGCTTATACTGCAGTGGATAAGGCTGAGGAAGAAGTAGTATTGGCAAATCAGGTTAACCATATAGCAGTCAAAAAGTTAGCAAATATTGCCAGTGATCAACAAGCAAAGCTAATTCACATTTCCACTGATTATGTATTCAATGGGCAGAGTGATGAACCTTATGCTGAAACAGATGAAACTAGTCCAATTAATATGTATGGGCTGACAAAAAGAGCAGGAGAACAGGCTTTGCAAGATGTGATGCCAATGAATGCCATTATTATTAGAACAAGCTGGCTTTATTCAGAATATGGTAATAATTTTGTTAAGACCATGATAAGGATAAGTAAAGAAAGAGATGAGATAAACGTCGTGAGTGATCAGGTGGGTTCGCCAACTTATGCTACTGATCTGGCAAACTCAATATTAGAAATCATTAATTCAGAAAGTTATAAAACTATGAATAAGGCGACTGAGATTTATCATTATTCCAATAAAGGTGCAGTAAGTTGGTATGGTTTTGCAAAAGAAATATTTAAAATAGCAAAAGTCCGTTGTAAAGTTAATCCTATAACAACGCAGCAGTACGTGCTGCCTGCTAAACGACCGAGGAAGGTTTTAACAAGCAAAGATAAAATAGCTAGAGCCTTTAATATAAAAACACCTGAATGGAGGGAGTCTCTCCAAGCCTGCATTGCATTATTATGTGAGGTAAAGTGAAGATGAAAAAAATAGCATTAATAGGTCTTGGCTATGTAGGGCTGCCTTTAGCTGTTGAATTTGGAAAAAAACGCGATGTTATCGGGTTCGATATTAATCAAGATAGAATAAAAAAACTAAAGGAATATGTAGATATAACTCTAGAGTCGAGCAAAGAAGAGCTTCTTAGTGCAACTTACTTAAGTTATACGTCTGATTTGAATGAGATTAAAGATTGCACTATTTTTATAGTTACTGTTCCGACACCCATTGATAAGTATAAAAGACCGGACCTAACTTCTTTGGAGAAATCAAGTGAGGCGGTAGGTAGTATTCTCAAAAAAGGTGATATTGTAATTTATGAATCTACGGTTTATCCGGGTGCAACAGAAGAAATATGTGTTCCTATCCTCGAGCAGAAATCAGGGCTAAAGTTTAATAAAGATTTTTTTTGTGGCTACTCACCTGAGCGCATTAACCCTGGAGATAAAGAACACCGGGTAGCAAACATTAAGAAGGTAACGTCGGGCTCAACTCCTGAAATCGCCACCGAAATTGATGATTTATATCAAGAAGTTATCATAGCAGGAACCCATAAGGCGCCCAGTATTAAAGTAGCAGAAGCTGCAAAAGTTATCGAAAACACTCAGCGTGATGTAAACATTGCCTTAATCAATGAGCTTGCTCTTATTTTCAATAAGCTCGAAATTGACACTGAGTCAGTTTTAGAGGCGGCCGGGACTAAATGGAATTTTCTTCCATTTAGTCCCGGATTGGTAGGTGGCCACTGTATAGGTGTCGACCCATACTATCTGACTCATAAAGCAATTGAAGTTGGCTACAACCCTGAAATAATTTTAGCTGGTCGACGTCTCAATGACAGCATGGGTTCATATGTGACAGATCAAATAATTAAAATCATGACTAGAAAGCGTATCCATATAGTTGATGCTAATGTTCTTATTATGGGTTTGACTTTTAAAGAAAATTGCCCCGATCTACGAAATACTCGCGTGGTTGACGTAGTTGAGGAGTTTCAAGGTTTTAACTGCAATGTGGAAGTATATGACCCATGGGTTGTTAAAAATGAAGCTCTTGACGAATATGGAATCAATCCAATTAGTGCGCCAGTGATTGGGAAATATGATGTGATTGTATTGGCAGTAGCTCATGATGAATTTAAATTATTTTCACTTGAGAAGATAAAATCTTTTGGAAAAAACAATCATGTTCTTTATGATATTAAATATTCATTAAAGGTGGGCGAAGTTGATGGACGGCTATAAATGACCACATACGATGATCTACAAGAAGAACTAAGGGGAAATCAAAGTACTTGGTTGGTAACCGGGGTTGCTGGCTTCATTGGTTCCAATTTGTTGGAAAAGCTGCTTACCCTGAATCAAAAAGTAGTAGGCTTAGACAATTTTGATACAGGCCATCAGTGCAATATTGATCAGGCCATTGATGACGCTAATAAGGCCACTGGTGAGCTTTTAAATAACAACTTTACGTTTATCAATGGAGACATTAGAAAATTAGACGATTGCCAGCGAGCCTGTGTTGGTGTTAATTATGTTTTACACCATGCGGCGCTGGGCTCTGTACCAAGGTCCGTCGAAGATCCAATTAATACTAATAAAGCTAATATAGATGGTTTTCTAAATATGCTGGTTGCATCTAAAGATGCAAATATCAAAAGGTTTGTATACGCTGCATCAAGCTCTACTTATGGGGATCATCCAGACCTTCCAAAAGTAGAAGGTAAAATTGGCAACCCTCTGAGTCCCTATGCAGTCACTAAAGTAGTTAACGAGCTCTACGCTACTGTCTTTGCAAAAACGTATGGTTTTCAAACAATTGGGTTAAGGTACTTTAATGTCTTTGGGAAAAGGCAAGATCCAAATGGTGCGTATGCTGCAGTAATACCCAAATGGGTAGCTGCAATTTTAAATAAAGAAGATGTTTTTATAAATGGGGATGGAGAAACTAGTCGAGATTTCTGTTATATCGCAAACACAGTGCAAATCAACTTGCTCGCAGCTACTGCAAATAACAGGGAAGCGATCAACCAAATCTACAATGTAGCGCTTAATGACAGAACTAGTTTGAATAGTCTGTACCAAATGATTGAAGACCGGCTTATCAAAAAAACAAAGGGACTGGTGAAGAAAAATCCAATATATAGAGACTTTAGAGTGGGAGATGTTATGCATTCACAGGCTGATATAGCTAAAGCAAAATCACTTCTTGGGTTTCGCCCTAAATACATGATATCCGAAGGGATGGATAAAGCTATAGATTGGTATTCTTCTAATCTAAGACGGGAGTAATAAATATTAATATTGAAGGAAGGGTGGTAGATAACGAAAGTAAACCTTTAGTCATAGTCGAAATAGGAATTAATCATGAAGGATCGTTAGAGACTGCGTTTCAAATGGTCGACGCTGCACACGGTTCTGGCGCTGAAGTCATTAAACATCAGACTCATGTTGTAGAAGACGAAATGAGTAGTGAAGCGAAAAAAATTCTACCAGGTAATTCTGATGTGTCAATTTTTGAGATCATGGAACGATGTGCATTAAATGAGCAGGACGAAGTGAGGCTTAAGTCTTATGTTGAGTCCAAAGGTATGATTTTCATTTCGACCCCGTTTTCACGTGCTGCCGCTGATAGGCTTGAGCGTATGAACGTAGCTGCTTATAAAATAGGATCTGGCGAGTGCAACAACTACCCTTTAATTGAGCATATTGCATCGTTTGGTAAACCTATGATTGTTAGCACTGGAATGAACGATATTGTTTCTGTTAGGAAAATGGTCAATATTCTAGAAAGGTTCAATATTGAATATGCCCTACTGCATACGACAAACTTATATCCAACTCCTTCAAGACTTGTCCGCTTTGGTGCAATGCAAGAGCTACAGAAAGAATTTCCAAATGCCGTAGTGGGACTGTCCGACCATACGGTATCAAATCTGGCTTGCTTTGGTGCCGTAGCATTGGGAGCTTCAATATTAGAAAGACATTTTACTGATTCTATGGATAGAAGTGGCCCAGATATCGTATGTTCCATGGACCCAGTAGCCTTAAAACACTTGATTGAAGGTAGTGCAGAAATAGCATTAATGCGAGGAGGGCGTAAAGAAGCCGCAGATGAGGAGGCAGTCACAATAGCCTTTGCCTTTGCAACTGTGGTGACAATAAAGAGTGTTAAGAAGGGAGATGCTTTTACTAAAGAAAATATTTGGGTTAAGAGGCCAGGTACTGGAGAGATAATGGCAGAAAACTTTGATGAGGTTTTAGGTAAGATAGCGTCACAAGACATTGGTGCTGATGTTCATTTAAAAAAGGAAATGTATGGCTTATCCCAATAAAAGTGGTAAAGGACTATTTAAAAAAGTATTGATTAAACACTCCTTACATTATAAATTTGTAGCAATAAATGCGTAAAATAGTTTTTTTAACCGGTACGAGAGCCGATTTTGGTAAATTGAAATCACTGATCTCTATAACGCAGAATTCTGAGAGTTATGAAGTTCATATCTTTGCAACAGGCATGCATATGAATTCATTATACGGATCAACCATTGACGAAATCAGGAAGGCTTGTTTTGATAATATTTTTCCTTTCATAAATCATGATTCTGTTGATCATATGGACCGAACTTTAGCTAAGACAATTGATGGGTTTTCACATTTTATCGCTGAAGTTAAGCCTGACTTAATTATCGTACACGGTGATAGGGCAGAGGCGATGGCTGGAGCCATAGTTGGAAGCTTGAATAATATTATAGTCGCTCACATCGAGGGTGGTGAAGTTTCTGGCACCATCGATGAACTCATTCGACATGCGGTAAGTAAAATGTCACATATCCATTTGGTTACTAATGAGAAGGCAGAAAAAAGATTGATTCAGCTTGGCGAGTTACCAAACTCAATTTTTGTTTTAGGGTCTCCCGATTTAGACTTAATGAATCCTGAAAATTTACCCAAATTATCTTATGTGAAAGAATATTACGATATTGATTTTAAATTCTTTTCAATCGCCATGTTTCACCCTGTAACCACTGAGTATGAGAATATCAGAAGAGATGCAAAAGAGTTTGTTGACGCCCTAATTGATAGTGGTGAAAATTATATTGTTATTTACCCAAATAATGATTTGGGATCTTATGAAATCATTAGTGAATATATTCGCTTAGACGGTTATCAAAAAGTAAAAGTTTTCCCATCATTAAGATTTGAATACTTTTTAGTCTTGTTAAAAAATGCTGAGTGCATAGTTGGTAATTCGAGTGCGGGAATTCGTGAGGCACCTTATTATAATACCCCAACCGTAAATATAGGAACTAGGCAAAACAATAGATCTGAGGGCGATTCGATTATTCACGCTCTTAATGAAAAAAGCTCTATTATTAAAGCGATAGCTGCAGCCAAAAAATACTCTAGGGATTCTCCTTTTAAGATCACTGATTTTGGCCGAGGTGATAGTAATAAAATTTTTTTAAAGATCCTTAATAGTGATAAAATATGGAATACAGGCTGTCAAAAGCAATTTCAGGATGTCCCATATGAATAAAGCTAGAGTGATTGCCAGAGTAGATGTAAAGAATGAGTTTGTTATAAAGGGAATTCATTTAGAGGGCCTGAGGAAAGTTGGAAATCCAAACCAGATGGCATGTCATTATTATGCTGAGGGGATTGACGAAATAATTTTTATGGACGCGGTCGCTGCGTATTATGATAGAAATAGTTTAAGTACTCTAATTCAAGATGCATGTGAAAATGTGTTTATTCCGATTACAGTCGGTGGTGGTATTCGCACAATCAATGACATAAAGACTGCGTTAAAAAGTGGTGCAGATAAAGTCGCAATTAATACCAAGGCTGTAGAGGAACCTGAATTTATACATAATGCATCTAAAGTATTTGGATCTCAATGTATCGTCTCTTCTATAGAAGCCAAAAATATTGGAGAGGATGAGTGGGAGGTATATACACATAATGGAAGGGAGCCAACTGGTTTAGATGTTATTGAGTGGGTGAAGCGTATAGAAATATTAGGTGCAGGAGAAATTCTTCTTACGTCAATCGATAAAGAAGGTACGAAGAAAGGTTTTGATATTAAGCTATATGAAATGGTAACTGACAACACGTCTCTTCCGGTAATTGCAAGTGGTGGCATGGGAAAAAGTGATGACGCTGTAAAAGTGTTAGAAAATTCTAATGTTGATGCTATTGCAATTGCATCTGTTCTCCATTATCGAATGGAGTCTGTTTGCGATATTAAAAAAGCACTACGTGAAAATTTTATTAAGGTGCGTTTATGAGAATAGCTATCGTTGATTATGATGTTGGAAATGTGAGAAGCATCTTAAGTGCATTTGAAAATCAAGGTTCAGACGCATTCCTGACTAATAAAAAAGAAGAAATTCTAAGTGCTGATGGGTTGGTTTTGCCGGGAGTAGGAGCTTTTTCTCATGGCATGGAAAACCTGATTAGCTTTTGCTTGGTAGATATGATCAAGGAGTATGTTTTATTAGAAAAGCCTTTTTTGGGGATATGCCTTGGAATGCAGATGCTTTTTGATGAGAGTGAGGAGTTTGGAGGTGCTAAAGGTCTCGGTTTAATACCAGGAAAAGTAATAAAATTACCAACAAAAGATGTATTAAACGAAAAGCTACCACATGTTAGCTGGAACGAACTGAATAGTAATAGTGTCCGATGGGATCAAACTATACTAGAAGGCGTTACCGATGGTAGTGATGTGTATTTTGTGCATAGTTTTATTGCACAACCTGAAAACCCTTCCCACGTTCTGTCTACTACAGAGTATTCCGGTTATCACTTTTGCTCATCAATTAAAAAAGGCAATATTTATGGATGTCAGTATCATCCTGAGAAAAGTGGTGATGTAGGACTTAATATAATTAAAAATTTTGTAAGGATATGCCAGCAATGAGTAAAAATTTAGAGGCATACTACGGACTACCTAAAGTAGTCGAGTTTTGTAAAAAATGTGTGATTTCAAACCAACGACCGAGTTCAACAATTGAATTTAAAAATGAGAAAGGTGAACATAAAAGAGTTATTAACTTTAACGTTGATGGTATCTGCTCAGCTTGTGTGTATCACGATGAAAAAGAAACTGGTATCGATTGGAATCATAGAGATAGTCAGTTAAGAACTCTTTTGAACAAGTTTCGATCTAATGATGGTTCTTATGATGTGATTGTCCCCGGAAGTGGAGGAAAAGATAGTGCGTTTACAGCACATATTTTGAAATATAAATACGGAATGAATCCCCTTACTGTAACTTGGGCTCCACATTTATATACCCAAATTGGCTGGCAAAATATGCAAGAATGGATGCATACAGGTGGACTTGATAATATTCTGTACACTCCTAACGGCATACTCCATAAGGAGATGACGAAGAATGCATTTCATAATCTACTCCACCCTTTCCAGCCGTTTATTGTAGGGCAGCGAATTATTGGTCCAGCGATGGCAAAAAAGTTCGGGGTTAAGTTGGTAATGTATGGTGAAAATCAAGCTGAATATGGTAATTCAATTGAAGAAAATACGAACCCTATAATGGATATGGATTTCTTTTCGTCTGATGACGCACTTGAGATGAAGTTTGGCGGCGTTAGTATGCAAGAGTATATTGACTCAGGTAGATACACAAAAGATGATTTTGCACCGTATATTCCCCCAAATAAGGAGGATCTTATTAACGACGGTGTCGAGGTCCACTATCTCGGATATTATTTAAAGTGGGATCCTCAAGAATGTTATTATTATTCAGTCGACAATACCGGTTTTCAGGCAAATCCAGTTAGAACTGAGGGAACATACTCAAAGTACAGTAGTATTGATGATAAGATTGATCCCTTCCATTACCTAACCACTTTAGTTAAATTTGGAATAGGGAGATGTACTTATGACGCAGCACAAGAGGTGCGGAACGATAAGATCACAAGGGAAGAGGCTTGTTATTTGGTTGAAAAGTATGACACTGAATTTCCAGATATTTATTTCAAGGAGTTTTTGGAATATATAAGTACAACTGTGGATGATTTTTGGGAAGTTATAAATCACCACAGGAGTCCACATATTTGGAATTATGTTGATGGTGAGTGGAGATTAAGACATACCGCCTCGGGTACAGGCACTGATGACTAAAAGAGTTTTGGCGATAATTCCTGCTCGGGGTGGTTCCAAAGGTTTGCCAAGAAAGAATATTATTTCTCTGGCAGGTAAGCCATTAATTGCGTGGACAATTGAAGCTTCTCTACGTTCGAAATATATTACGAAAACTATTGTCAGTTCTGATGATGACGAAATAAAGAGTGTCTCTTTTGACTATGGTGCTGAAGTAATTGACCGGCCAGTTAATTTGGCTACAGATGAGGCTAGTTCGGAGTCTGTAATAAAACATGCCGTTGATTATTTAAAATGTAACGGGGAAGAATTTGATATAATAATTCTTCTTCAACCCACTTCGCCTCTGAGGACTACAGAGCATATCGATAACGCATTCAAGATGATGTTTGACTCTCAAGCAGAATCTGTTATTAGCGTATGTGATTTTGATAATAAAGTGCTTAAAACTTTTTTAAATGATCATAATGGCTATTTGACAGGAATTGTTAATGATGAATATCCTTTTATGAGGCGGCAAGATCTTCCAAAAGTTTATATGCCAAATGGTGCAATATATATAATTTGGACTTCATCTTTTTTTAAAAATAGATCTCTTTTAACAGTCAAAACTCTAGGATTTATAATGGCGAAAGATGTCAGTGCTGATGTTGATAGTTGGTCAGACCTGGACGAAATAGAAAAGTACTCCGCCAGATAATTAGACATTAATCCCTTAATCCAGACTTATTCAAGACTTGCATAATGACGTTAATTACATATTTTAAAATTTTCTACTCACATCTTGGCTCTGGTATTTTATATGCGATATCTCTAAGTACTTTAGCTACGCTACTTGAGGGGCTTGGCATTTTTTTAGTATTGCCATTGCTCACTGGGATTGACTCAAGTGATTCAGTTATTAATAGTTATTTAAAAGCGGGGTTTGATTTTTTTTATGTCTCTTTCAATGTTACAAATGTAATTCTTTTAATAATGTTTGTGTTTATAATTAAAGGAATTATCAACTTTATTTCATTATCCCAAATAGCTAAACTAAAAGGATCGCTGTTAAAAAAATTAAAACTAGGCCTGTTTAATGCAATCTCAGCTGTTGACTATCAACATTCTATTTCAAAAGATTCAGGTTATTTTTCAAATGTAGTAAATGAACAGGTTGTGAAGTCCCTTCAAGCATTTTATACTTTTAGCCAATCTATTTCGCAATCTATTAGTGCTTTTATTTACATTGGTTTTGCACTCTTGGCTGCGCTTGAATTTGGAATTATTGCTATAGCAGTAGGATGCATTCTATTCGTAATGTTTAAAAAATTAAATTTATACGTTCGCCTTATCTCGAAAGAACGCGCTAAACAGAGTGGGGATTTGGCAGCAAAATTAATTGAGTTTATACAATCTTTAAAATACTTAAAGGCGACTGGTCAGTTAAATAAATTGGGAATGAGGGTTAAGGAGTCAATTGATGTTTTAACAAATTTGGAGATAAAAAATGGGGTTGCTACAGCATTCACTCAATCAATAAGAGAACCGATTGCTGTAATTCTAATCATGGTTCTTATTTATATAAATGTATATTTCCTTAACCAGCCGTTGGAGCCTATTTTCATTTCTGTGGTGCTTTTTTATAGAAGTTTGAACTCCTTTTTTTCTGTTCAGGGGTTTTGGCAATCTACGATGGAGAACATAGGGAGTATGGATTTAGTTGATTCAGAAAAGAAGCAATTAGATTTTAATGTTGAAGAGATTGAACCGTCCTCTAAAATTCAATTTTCGAATGAAATAATGCTAGATACTGTGAGTTTTGAGTATGGAGGGTCTGCAGAACGTATTCTTAACAGCGTATCTATTATTATTAAGAAGGGGCAAACAGTAGCTTTTGTAGGCCATAGCGGCTCTGGGAAGTCGACCTTAATAGATCTGATTATGGGCACTCTGAAGCCTACATCTGGACAAATCCTCGTTGATAGCGTTGTTTTATCAAGAGGAAATGCTGAAAGCTGGCGAGATTTCGTTGGGCTTGTGCCCCAACTGCCTGTTCTCTTTAGGGGTTCTATTTGTTCAAATATAAGTATGAATTTTGACAGTGATGATATAGATGTTGACAGAGTTAAATTGTTTGCGAAGAAAGCTTATATAGATCATTTTATTGATAGTTTACCTTTAAGATACGAAACCAATGTTGGAGAGAAGGGGGTTCATTTATCTGGTGGACAAAGTCAAAGGATATGCATTGCAAGGGAGTTGTACCGCGAAACTGAATTGCTAGTTTTTGATGAGGCCACTAGTGCGCTAGATTATGAGTCAGAGCGGATGATAAAGGACAGCATTAACGCACTAAAGGGCAAGGTTACAACTATTATTGTTGCTCACAGATTATCTACGATCAAAAACGCAGATGTTATTTATGTTATCGACAAAGGTTGCATTGCAGAATTTGGCTCTTACGAAACTTTAGTGTCTAAACAAGGCTCGATCTTTTCGAGCCTTGTTGGAGAGGAGCAATAGCTGTGTTAGATACAACTGATTTTCTGATTGTTGGCGCAGGGGTTATTGGTCTATCTGTTGCGAGGGAGCTTCAAAAACGCTTTCCTTGTGATCATATCATTGTCCTGGAAAAAGAATCCAAAATAGGTGTCCACGCCAGTGGAAAAAATAGCGGCATCTTGCATAGTGGGATTTACTACCCTGGGGATACTTTTAAAGCAAGCTTTTGCAAAGAAGGGAACCGCGAGTGGCAGCAGTTCTGCATCGAAAGAGGTTTACCCTTGGATCAGTGTGGGAAAATGATAGTTCCAAGGTTCAATAAAGATAATGACACACTCTTATTATTAGAGGACAGGGCCATCGCCAATGGCATTGCAGTAGAGAGGGTTGATCGTAAAGAAACTGAGGGCATGATGAATTCCAAAACGGATATTCTGTATAATCTGTTTGTGCCTTCTACGGCGTCTATAGATCCACTTGCTTCCTTGGAATACTTGCGGAACGACTTTATTAGTCAAGGTGGTGTGATTCAGCTGGATTCCGATGTTCGTTCAATATCAGATAATTGTGCATTAACTACTTCTGGCAAAAGGATAAGTTTTGGACATCTCTTCAACTGTGCGGGAGCTTACGCAGATCAACTTGCTCATCAGGTTGGACTTGGCCTGAACTATACACTTCTGCCTGTTAAGGGCACATATTCTCTAATTAAAGACCCTATTGTCACCCCTAGTTATCACATCTATCCAGTTCCTGATCTATCATTCCCTTTTTTGGGGGAACACATTACTAGAACTTTTAGTGGCAATCTGAAAATAGGTCCGAGTTCAGTTCCCGTATTTGGATTAGAAGGATATAGTGATTCTTTGGGTCAGGACACGAAAAGGATGTTGAAGTTTTTTTCAGTCTACATGAAACTTTTTGTCAGTAATAAGCATAACTTTAGGAAATTAGCGTTCAGCGAAGCTATAAAAACCCTCTTTAACCTTCAGTCTCGAGAAATTACAAAGCTATTTAATGCTTTCGAACGTCAAACTGTTATTAATAATTATAGCTCGGCTGTCAGACCCCAGCTGGTCGATATGTCAAAAAACGAGTTGGTTTTAGACTTTGTTATTGAGTCTGATGCTACTACTACTCATGTTTTAAATGCCATATCTCCAGCATATACATGCGCATTTCCTTTTGCGCGCTACATTATTGATGAGTCTATTAAAAAATGAAATATATTGATCCAGAGATTTTAAAAGAAGCGATGCTTAATAAGCTAGAAGAGGTTGTAATAGGCAATAGGGTTGCCGCACTCCCTGTCGTCGAAGGTCTCCTTTGGGCATCTTTAAGAGGTATAGACTCCCACGGCATTCGCCTCCTGCCTCATTATTATAATGCAGCGAAGGGGGGGCGTATTAATATAAATGTTAGCCCTGTAAAGAATAGGGTGTCTAGCGCAATAACACTGCTGGATGCAAAGCATAATTTTGGTCATTATGCGGGTGTCGTCGCTATGAATGAGGCTGTTGACCTAGCATATGACGTTGGTGTTGGTGTTGTTTCTGTTTCCAATTCGAGTCATTGTGGCGCTTTGTCTTACTTTGGGCATGTTGCAGCAGAAAAAAATATGCTTGGGATTGTTTTGACCAACGCCAGCCCAAGAGTCAATACCCCAGGAAGCACCCAATCTTTTTTCGGTAACAACCCTATCTGTCTAGTTGCACCCATGAGTAAGGAGGCGCCATTTTGTTTTGATTCTGCAACCACATCAATAACTTTTAACGCTGTTAAGTTGGCCGTAGAAAACGGAGAGACTCTCCCTCCAGGACTTGTCACAGATGCTGAAGGTATCCCAACTTGCGACCCAAACTTAGCGGAGCAATTAATGGGTATAGGGGGATATAAAGGCTTTGGACTCTCGATGATGGTAGAAATCTTATGCGGATTGCTTGCGGGGATGCCCACAGGAGATAAAGTAACGAAAATGTATGGAAACTCTTTGGCTGAACACAGGCGGTTAGCACAGTTTTTTATAGCAATAGATATTGCAAAGTTTCAGGACGTTTCCAATTTCAAATCCACATTACAAGAGTTAGTTGATAAGGTTAGGGCTGAGCCAAAGGCTACCAATAGTCTTGTAATAAGCGCACCAGGAGATCCAGAAAAACGGAATGAGGAAGTGCGGAGAAAAAGGGGAATAACCGTTAGTGACAAATTAATGGAATTTCTAGATTTAGGGCAATTTACTTGATGATGAAGAGAATATGAAAAATACACAGCTATATACAACGTGGGTGAATGAAGATAAACGTAGCCTGAAAACGGTATTAAGAACGAAAGAGGTTCCAGCCCTTAAAGCGGGTGAAATTCTGGCCAAAGTTTTGTATGTTCCTATCCACGGTAGTTTTTGGCTTGCTGCAGACCCCCGTGGCCTCCATCCGAGAAAAGAAGAGTTTTTGAAAAACGGAGGGTTCGTGTTTGGCAATGGAGGAGTGGCTCAGGTAGTGCAATCTTCGGAAGTTGCGTCTGAAGTATCGGTTGGTGATTATGTTAGTATTTTCGGACATACTCCGTGCGATAACTATAGCTGTTATTCATGTTATGTGACACACAGATATACCGAGTGTGACTTCAATAGTGGGGGTATCATTGGTCACGGAAAAGAAACGGCAGATGGAACGTATGCTGAATATGTTGTTCTACCCCGCTATTCGTTCGAAGTTGTTTACAAGAAAGAGGAGTGTCCATCTTCCGATGCTTTACGACCTGCTATGTTCAGTTTTTTATTAGCTGATGTCCGTAATGCCTTAACTAGACACCCTGATGTATTGAAATCTCGAAATATGCTCTTAATCGGTGCGGGATATTCAGGTATATTGGCAGCTTACATTTTTTTAAAATCATCACCAGAGTCAAAAGTTTTTGTTGTGGATTCGAGCCAGGATCGCTTAGATTGTGTTGTTGATGCATTTAATGGATTAAACACTCCGGTTTCGGTCAAATTGATCCCAGAGAATGTTTCTAGTTTGTTGATGAGTGGGTCTACTATAGCTGGCTTTCGAGATAGCCTGATGGGTTTTATTAATGAAGTTTCTGAAGGGATGAATCTGTTTTTTAATGGTCAGAAAACTAACGTTGTATTTGACGCCTCTTCCAGTAATAGTGCGCCAATCTGGGACAACAAAATAATTTTATCTCCAGGAACCTTTGTTCTACCGTTTGGCTTTTCCAATGAGTATATACTTCTTGGAAAAGAGCTAATCCAGTATTCTGGATTATCTATAACCATGTCTCGAGGAGTTGGAAATATTAGGAATCGAAAAGAAACTATAAGTCTTTTGAAAAATGGTGCAGATGATTTTATAGAAAAATATTTAGTTAATACCTCAACACTCTGGAAAGGTATTGATGAGGCATCTACATTAATAAATAAGTCATTTGATGATAAATCTGAACAAATTACGTCTACACATAGTTATATCAAATTTGACGAAATATAGTGAAAATCGCATATGTAGTATATTTGTTTAACAGATCTGATCATTCAGTAGAGGTGATTAAATCTTTAATTGATAATAATATTGAAGAAGTAATTGTCTTCCTTGATAAGCCTAAAACTGTGTCTGATGGCGAACAACAGCACGCCATATTAAGCTATATTAGAAACGTAAAAGACATATCTATCAAGTTGGTTGTAAGACCTTATAATTACGGTTTAGCTTTAAATATACGGTTGGGTTTGAATGAGGTTTTTGAGAGTGGGTATGAGGCTGCTGTGGTTCTAGAAGATGATTGCGTTTTAGAAAAAAATGGAAAGGAATTTTTTGAATTAGGATTAGTGGCGTTGGAAACTAATAAAAAAATAAGAAGTTTATGTGGCTATCTTAATAAGCCACATTCCTTTGTATTTGAACCTGATTCAAACCTTTTGCAGATATCACGATTTAATACTTGGGGATGGGCTACCTGGGCAGATAGATGGAAAGATTATGATCCTGATTTACGAGGGCTTGTTTATAAAGAAGAAAAAAAATGTCTGAAAATTATAGACTACTCTCCTGATCTGGATAGATATTGTTCTTCACCAAAGTATTTGAATCGTGAAGTTGATATTTGGAGTATAAATTGGATTTTAACTCATTTTACCACTAATACATTTTGTATTTATCCATATGAATCTGTTATTCGCAATATAGGTTTTGATGGAACAGGGAAAAACTGTACAGCTTCTGATGTTTTTTTGGATGTAACTTTCAGTACAGATGAAATTCGATATGATTGGCATAAATTAAATTTTTTTATAGAAAATAATCAGATTTCAGAAGATTTTATGATTAAAAATTCTCAAGAAATATACCCTCCTTATTAATTAATTATAGAATGGAAAACTATGCATAGTGACAAAGTTGTTTTAGGTATAACCCCTGCACGTGGCGGCTCCAAGGGAATTCCGCGTAAGAATATTAAAATGCTAGGGGAACTCCCTCTTGTTGCGCACACAATTATAAAGGCAAAAAAATCAAAATTGATCACACACTACCTCGTCAATAGTGAAGATGAAGAAATACGAAAAGTCGCGGAAAAGTACGAAGCAGAAACTATGTCTCGACCGGACAAATACGCACACGATCAGATTTTGCAAGAAGTAGATTTACTACTTCGCTGGACTGTTGAAAAGTTCGAGGAGAGGCACGGACTATCTGTTGACATAGTTGTCTTGCTTTACCCAACAGCACCTTTAAGAGACGTAGACTCCATTGATCGCGCGGTTCATTTTGTATCTTCTGGTGAGTACGACTCTGCGGTAGGTGTGTATTATGATGCACGATATCTATGGCAAAAATCAGAAAAAGAGACAATATTACCTATTAACTATGACCCCAATAATCGTATGCCCCGACAGAAAGAAAGCTGGAATCAATGGGCAGAGAATAAAGCGATATACGTAATGACTAGAGATGTGCTCTTTGATAAAGGCCGGATCGGCAATAAGTGTGCTGCAGTTGAGATGGATAGGCTAAGGTCAATAGATATTGATGAGCCGGCTGATTTTGAAATTGCTCAAGCATTATTACCAATGTATTTAAATGATTACCTTTAAAGGTATTAGTAGGCGGACCAATAAATACTACATATCATTAAAATGGTACGTAAATAATTTCTTAGCTTTTAAAAGGTTTAAGGTTGTTTACTATATAAGAAGAATTGATTGGTATTTGGCTAATCAGGATTTTTATCATCACAGGTTATTTAGTGAGAGGTTTATAAATACCTGTTTTGAAATGTTATTAATAAATTCTTCTTACCGATTTACAAAAGACTTAACCGAGGATCAAATTTATTTGCTTATTGATAGTGTTATACATTCAAATCAAAAGTTAGAGTTAAAGCTTTGTGTATTGAAATACATTTACCAATATTCAATTCTGTATGGTGGTTTCAAGACTTCAGAATATATAAGAACCAGATGGTTGAGTTTTCTGTGGGGTGAGGGCATACATAGCGAATTTTTTCATATTGAATCACTAAAAGCGGGCGTTGAATTAGGCTTTTTCAATGATGTTAAATTACGTATTAAATCTCTCTTGAGGCACGACTTAAGTAATGCTGATTTACTATATAAAATAAGTGAATTTTGCGACTTTGACCGACGAATAGAGGTTAAAAGTATTCCAGAAAGTTTTAGCAAGCTGTTATTAAATCGAAATTTAGTTATAGTGGGCCCGGCGGTTGATTTTTCGCCATCTACCCACCTTAAAGGTATTGATAAGCCTTTGGTCGTCATGACTAATTTTGTAACTAATTCTAAGTGTATGAGCGATTACACGCCTGACATAAGCTACTATAATTCAAGAAAAATTTTGACAAATAAGCAAGGAATCTTCAAAACTTTGGACTCTTTAGAATTTGGATGCTTTAAAAGTGAGTCAGATATGTTAAATATGAATTTTATTAAAAAACCCGAAAAACTTAGAACTATTGAAAATGTTGCTGATATAATGGTGAATAACACGGGACCTAATGCTATTCAGAATATAGTTTATGATCTTTGGAAAAATGGTGTAGATAAGAAAATATTTTTGCGTGGGGTAAACCTTTTTTTAAGTAAAAATAGTTATAAAAGCGGGTATTGGGATGATGTTAATATTTCATCTATTTCTAAAGCCATAAGGTGGCATGACCCGTTTAGTAATTTTGCTATATTAAAACATTACTACAATTCCAATTTGATATCCCCTTCCGACGATTTTGACTGGATCTTTAATTTATCCATGGCTGAATATGCTGAGAGACTTGATGAAATTTATGTTAATGCAATTAAATAGGCGCTCAATTGTCAATTAAACGAAAGATAGGAAAAGAAATAGACTTCAAGCGATTAAACAGATCGTTCGAGTGGAAAATGGACATTGTTGATGACCAAAGAGATTTGGCAGGGAAAACACTTTCTGGTTCGATTCATATTGATAGGTGTCCTATCTGTAGATCTCAAACCCACAAACCTTATGTTAAAGTCTTTGGGTTTTGCTACTGTGAGTGTTTGAAATGCGAGCATATATTTTGCCAGGATGTTCCCAGTGACCAAGCTCTAGAGGATCTTTATACCCCTGATAGTGAGACTAGCAATGCACAGCATAAAGTATATTTGGACGAAGGGAAGTTTAATGAAAGGGTTTTACAAATAGCAACTCCAAAAGTGGATTTCGTTCTTGACATGGTTGATATTTCTTTGTTTAAAAGTGGCGTTCATTGGCTAGACATTGGCTGTGGCGCTGGAGAGGTGTTGAGTGATTGTTTGTCTAGAGGGTTTTCAGTATGTGGATTAGAAGTTGATAGTGCCCAAGTTGAGTTTGCTCGGAATAAAGGAATTGAAATAGTTAGCAGTGTATTAAACGAAGAGAATGCCTCTAACTTAATACCCAAAGCAAGCATCGTTAGCATCATTAATGTACTTGAGCACATTAAAGATCCAAAATTTTTCTTATCACTCGTGGTGAAGTATCTTGATCCTGCTTCGTTTTTAGTCTTCGAGGTACCCAAGCATCCAAGTTTGAGTTCGGTTAATCGGGTCTTATTTCCTGATCTGGCCTATCGACACATTTACCCACCAGATCACCTCCATATTTTTTCTGATCAATCTTTAGACAATTTACTAAAAGGGAATGGTTTAGAGGTGGTAGCAATTTGGTCATTTGGTCAAGATGCTGATGAGTTTCTAAGTTCAGTTTTGCTCGACAGAGGTATAAAAAATCAGTCAAAAGAGTCAGATATGTTAATGAATCTCGCTCCTCGTCTTCAGCAATTGGTAGATTTAGAAGGATTATCTGATACGATGCTCGTACTAGCTAAAAAGGTAAGAGAGTGACCGATAACAATATACCTAAGATTAGAATCCTGTTGGTCCAGGGTGCTGCGCAACTCATTAATGGTATATCAGTTCTTAAATACTTAAACAACAAGCAAAGTAATGGTGAAATTTTTGAGGATATCTTAGTTATAAGCGATGTGTCTGATGAGCTCAGGGGAGGCCAGAGCCATAAAGGTGTAATTGAAGAACTATTACAAACTTATAAATGGAAGCAGGTTTTTTTTCTTGATACGGTCAAACTCTGTAGCCATTTCCAAGGTGACCTCCTTTTACTCTCAAGACAATTGAAAAGTATAATTAACACATCTGGCGTGAGTGATTTGATTTTTTCAAGATATACTTTGAATAATGTGGCTAGGGCGCTTGCGATTTTATATCCACTAGCTAACCGAACGGGAGTTGGTGACTCTTTTGGCCTTATAGGCGATACTGAGATTCATTCTTTAAGGGTGTTAAGTTTTAATCGAATGTTAAAAAGAAGCCTGAGATCCTTAAGAGATTTTATAAGTAGGGCGCGTTACCTAAAATTATTTAGGTTTGATATTTTTGTTCTTACAATACCAGTATATTTAAAAGAGACGTTTAAGGGTGGGGATAGAGTAGAGGTGCCAGAAAGATGTTTTCTCTTAGATACGGTTCAGGGTGCATCTGACATCTCTAAGAGCTTAAATCTTTATACTGATGATTTGCTAAAAAAATTTAAAGGTAAGTCTTTGGGTCTTGTTTTGCTTAGTAACTTCTATCTTAGTGGTATGTGTGAAAAAGAACGTGAAATTGAGATGTATCGAAAAATCATTCTTAATTTAATTCAAGAAGTAGATTTGTTGATTGTTAAGCCTCATCCTAGATCTGATAAAGATATGCTGCGAGTTATTGCAGACGAGTTCGACTCCAGGGTGCACGTTATGGAAGAGAAGACCTGGAGTTACCCTGTTGAGATAATGCGGAATCTGATTTTAGAAGCTAAGGTCTATACAGTTTACTCAACAGCACCAATATCAATTAAATATCTCTATAACATTGACGCTGCTTTTGTCCTTGATTCAGTCATGGCTAAAGCTTTTTTACAAAGTAATGCTGCAAAATATGTTATCTGGATTAATACTAAAATATCTGACCTGGTTTATCACCCTCGGCCTCATAAAGGTAGTGACTATGTCAGATAGGATTTTGATTATTGCTGCAAGAGTAAATAGTATTTTCATGGTGATTAGGGGGTTAATAGTTCGCTTCTTTTTGGTTAACGAATCAAACCCTCATCATTTAAAAATAGGACGGGGAGTGAAATTTCATTCTCTTAAACGATCCAACTTTAGTGATGATGTTACGATCGGGCGATTCACTTGGCTAAATGCTGTGCCTTCAAAGGGTGAATATAGAGGTTCTCTCGATATTGGAAAGAGATCATACATTGGAAATTTTTGTCATTTTAACTTTATTAATAGCATCGTGATTGGTGATGACGTCATGATAGCAGATAGAGTATTTATGTCTGACTGTAGTCATGATTTTTCCAATCCTGATGTTCCGATATCAAATCAAGGTATGGATTTTTTGGGGAAGGTTATTATTGAAAATGGTGTTTGGGTCGGTGAAGGAGTCTGTATTATGCCTGGTGTTCATATAGGGTGTAATTCTGTTATCGCATCGAACTCAGTAGTTACTAAAAATGTTCCAAGTTACTCTGTTGTTGCTGGTGCTCCCGCAAAGGTTTTGCGCAATATAGGGGCTAACCTACGATAATGGGCGAAGGTATTGCGCTATTAGCATCTGAAGAAAATAATTCAAATTTTCTGTAAATCGTCAAAAAAGTGACTGAGTCATTAGTTTATTAAGTTATTAGGGTTTGAATATGAAATCAATTTTAATATTTGGGGTGTCTGGATTTATAGGTGGCAACTTTGCAGAATTCTTTTTACGTAAGGGTCTTAGAGTTACAGGTTTGGATGTTCAGTCTTCAGAAAAAACGGAAAGCCTCCTAAATTCAGAGAAATTCGCGTTTATTCAGGGCGAATGGCAGAATTCGGTCCGTGAATTAGTAGTTTCAGACTATGATACAATTTTATTCCTAGCTTCCCCTAGCACTGTTTCTGTTGTTGAAGACAACCCAGTGGATAGCTTCTCAAGTATGTGCATGGATGTAATTGTTTTGTTAGAAATGCTAGTAGTATCCAATCCAACGGCAAAAGTGATTTTTCCTTCTAGTGCGGCGGTCTATGGTGAAGTAAACTCCATTAATGCAAATGAGGACCTGCCTTTATTGCCTGTTTCTTTATATGGAGTTTTTAAGAAAAACGTTGAAGATATAGCAAGGCATTATTCACGAAGATATGGCCTCTCTATTACTATGATTAGGTTTTTTTCAGTATATGGACCTGGCCTGCAGAAACAACTCTTTTGGGACGCTATTGTGAAAGCCAAAGCGCCGTCAAAAGAAGTTCGGTTTTCAGGTAGCGGTCAGGAAGTTCGTGACTGGATATATATAAGTGATGCCATTGAGTTAACTTATTTAATCTTGATAAAAATGTTTGATAACCCATCACGTTTTTCTATTGTTAATGGTGGTACAGGGGTTGCTACATCAGTTAAGACGGCACTAGATTTTTTAATAACTAATCTAATATCTGATAAAAGTGCCGTGTTTACTGGCAGTCATCGGCAGGACGATCCCAGTTCTCTTGTTGCGGATATACGCTTGGCGAACTCTTATGGCTGGAGTTCAGAGGTATCTATTGAAGAGGGCCTAGGGAAGTATCTAAATTGGTACAAAGATCAAAATTTATGAGTGACAATGAACCTAGCAATAGACGTAATATCGGTGTTTTTTTCGAAGCTACCGAAGAATATAACGGGGGAATCAATTATTTTTACAATTTAATGCATGCTGTTAATTTGAATAATAAAGAGATAACGTTTATTTTTTTTGTCGGTGACGATATGTCAGAAGAAATAATAACCCGTTTTAGTGCTGTCTCAAGTGTGATCCGAACTCCTTGGTTGAGAAGAACTGGTTTAGCCTCAATATTACGAAGGCTTCTTCGTAAGGTACGCTCCCCATTGATTTTAGCAAGACTTGCATCTAAGTATAATATTGATGTGTTCTCTCATATTTGCAAGCCATATCGAAAGCTTGCAAGGGTAAAAGGAGTCTTTTGGATTCCTGACTTTCAGTATTTGCACTATCCAAATTTTTTTGGCGGTAGGAAGGTCTGTCGCAACTTAGACAATGCCAATCAACACATTGTCAAATATGCAGATAGAGTGATTGTAAGCAGTAATGACTCACTAAAAGATCTAAATACTATTGTACCAGGAGCGGAATTAAAAACTACTGTACTAAATTTTGTTGCAGCTGTTAACGATAGCCCTATTCAGCCAGTTTTTGCGCAAGACTTTTTGTATGGCGGTGATAAAGTACTACGAAGTTATTTTTATGTGCCTAATCAATTTTGGAAGCATAAAAACCATGAGTTAGTCTTAAAGTCTATAAAGATTTTAAAGGACCGTCAGCTTAATCCTCTGGTTGTGTTTAGTGGTAACAAAAATGATTTTAGGGATAGTGGGCAAGATGTTTATGATGACTTTTCAGCTATGGCCATATCCTTGGGCGTGCAGTCCAATATATATGTTGTTGGCAATATTACATACCCAAATGTTTTATGGTTAATGAAAAATTGTAACGCTTTAATAAATCCTTCATTATTCGAAGGATGGAGCTCTGTAGTTGAAGAATCAAAATCGTTGGGAGTAAGGCTTCTTTTGTCAGATATTGATGTTCACCAAGAGCAAGCGCCGCCCACTGGTCTTTTTTTCAATCCGAGTGATGCAATAGGTTTGTCTGATTTGATGGCGGCGTTTATTTCTGGATCTGTTGACGGAAAAACAAATGACAGTGGAGTTTCTGATTTCTATCAAATCTCGGCTCAAAAAAGATTTTCAAGGGAGTACATTGAAATTATCAATAACTTATTTGATGTTAAATGATTAAGGAAAGACTAAGTTCATGTATTAAGCTTACTTTCAGTTTGTCTATATTTATGTTAATTTTTTTCCCCAAAATACTCCTCCCCATCCGGTTAGTTTTTTTGTTGACCACCGTATTGTTATCACTCCTCTATTTGAGAACCTGGAGGATCCCTAAACAATATTTTATTTTATTTTTAGTAAATTATAGTGTCTGTGTTTTGGGGTTTGTTAAAGGATTATTGAATTCAAATGTGGCTTTGGATGCTATGTGGCATTATTATTTAATATTCCCTTTAATATTTTTATATGCATCAGGATTTGTCAATCAATCTAATATTGGTTATTTCATAAAAAAAGTGTTTGAACCAATTGCATTTTATTTCTTGATATTTATTTTTTTAATACAATCTATTTATCTCATCGATATTACTGCTATACCAAAAATATTTTATGAATTTAATTCAATTTCAATTGGATCACTGGAAAATAAATTTGGATTTAGTCACCCATCTTCAATTTATATATTATTATCTTTCAGTTATTTTCTGTTTAAAATATTATTCATGTCATTAGGAAATTCAAAAGATGGATTTAAAGTAACATTATTCTGTGTAATTATTTCATTTTTGTTAATTTGTATGTCTGGTAGAAAAACTTTTTTACTGATTGTAGTCTTATTTTCTTTCTTGGCAGTTATAATATGGAGTTATAATATACCTAAATTTGGATCTGTAATTGTTTCAATGCAAATACTTTTGTTAATTCCCCTATCATTTTTTTTGTTGAGCTTTGTTTTTAATGCGCTTAGTGATCTTGATGTTTTAGTGAGAGGGGAACAGTTCTACGCACTCTTAAATTACATTTCATTAGCCCCATTTTTTGGGCATGGCATAGGTGTATATGTTCCACTATCATACAGGAGCTCAGTAAATTACGAATGGTGGGTGCTCTATCAAATGGTAGAGTTTGGCCTAATAGGTTTTTCAACTATATTTTTTAGCTTAATATTTATTACTATTTCCTTAGGAAAGGCTTACCGACTCAATATGCCAAACATTTCGTTATATTATTTACCAATGTTGTATGGAATAATTTCTATTTTTATATCATCTATGACAAACCCTTATTTAGGAAAGTTTGATGCATCTTGGATGTTGTTTTTTCCATTTTTAATGTTGATTTCACTTAGGAGGGCTTGATTGTGAAGCTCATAGATGTCGTTATAGTAAATTATAATTCAGATGCTTTAGTTAACGATCTTTTAAATACATTAAAATTCTTTGACTCTGAGTTTGAATACAATATAGTTGTCGTAGATAATGGTTCTTTAGATGGGTCTGAAAGCAAGCTAAAAACTGATGGGAAAGCTACTTTAATTTCACTAAAGTCCAACATTGGTTTTTCAGCTGCATGTAATTTAGGCGCTTCTCATGGTGATGCTGAATTTATTTTATTTTTGAATCCGGATTGTAAATTACATATGGCTATTGGCCATGATTTGTTGGCTACAGTATCAAAATCCAAATATGATGACTGTGGTATTTTTGGAGTTCAGTTGCTTTCGGATGATATGGAGATAAATAAAAGTTGTTATAGATTCCCCTCAATCGTGAGTGTTTTATCAACTAGTGTTGGTTTAGATAAAGTGTTCCCTGGGTTGAAGCTTTCAAGCTCTATGAATGACTTTAATCATAATTATGAAAAAATAGTAGATGTAGTTATGGGAGCATTTTTTCTTGTAAGGAGGGATCTGTTTTCTAACTTAAATGGGTTCGATGAAAGATTTTTTGTATACTTTGAAGAGGTTGATTTTTGCTATAGAGCTAAACTTTTAGGCGTTAAAACCGTCTTTATTCCTGATCTATCATTAGTTCATTTAGGCTGTGGCTCGACTGAGGATATAAAGGGTTTACGTTTATTTTATTCGCTTAGAAGTCGAGTGCAGTTCTTTAAGAAAAATAGCCCAGCGACTGTTTTCATTTTCGTTCTAATTATTACCTCGTGTATAGAACCTGTAACTCGGGTGGTTAAAGATGGGTTGAAATTGAATTCGCTGCGTGACACCTTATATGGTTATTCACTGTACTTCGGTTGGTTGTTTTCTGGGAGGAAACGTAAGTGAACGTTCTTGTTTTTAGTAAGTACTCTACTCTTGGAGCGAGCTCCAGGGTTCGTATAGCTCAGTATACGTCAATACTTTTGCAGAACCATGGGGTATCACTTCAGTTCCAATGCTTGTTTTCTAACCGGTATTTGCAGAAGAAATACAATAAAAAGCTCATAGCGCATGTGATTGTAGCTGCTTACTTTCGACGTATTCTCAGTTTGCTTCATCTTCGTATTTTCTCTAACAAGTACGATGTAATTCTTGTTGAAAAAGAATTTTTCCCATATCTTCCGTTTTGTTTTGAGAGGCTCCTTACGGGGTCTAATTTACGCTACGTTGTAGATTTTGATGATGCTATATTTCATAATTATGACAAGCACCCGTCTGCAATAATTAGAGGTATTCTTTCTAAAAAAATCCCCCATGTTGTTAAAAATTCATGTCATGTAATTTGTGGAAATCGCTATCTAGAATCAATGTTTGTTAAGTTCAGAGCGAAACAAGTTACTGTCATCCCAAGCGTTATTGATAATGAACTGTATCCACAGTTTCCAGTGGTTAAAGTCAAGGTTAAGACAATCGGCTGGATCGGTTCACCAAGTACGTTTAAGTATATTAAACCACTATTGCCATTGTTAAGTGATTTTTGTTGCAGCAACTCCTTACATCTTCTAATTGTTGGGTCTGGTTGTAATTATCCTTTAATGAAAAATGTTATTTGGAGTGATTGGTCTCAGGGTAAAGAGTTGGAACTGCTAGGGCGTATGGATATTGGATTGATGCCACTCTTTGATGGGCCATTTGAACTTGGTAAATGTGGGTACAAGTTAATACAATATATGGCCGCTGGGGTGATCCCGATTGCCTCTCCAGTTGGGGCAAATTTAGACATAATTGATCAAGGTGCTACAGGTTTTTTTGCCTCTTCTCCACATGATTGGATCAACGCTATAAAAGAAATACTCAGTATGACGGTACCCGAGAGATCTTTGTTAATCAATAATGGAGTGAATCAGGTTTCTAAAAAATATTCGATAATCTCTAGGGAAGCTTTACTGTTTGATGTTCTATTTTCGAACAGGATTGATGATTAATTCTGAGGCATTGTAAAAGGATATGGAGAGTTCATGAAAGCTAAGATACTGCGTGTGACAACGGTTCCAATATCTTTAAAAATCCTGCTAAAGGATCAGCTTAAATTTATTAATAATTTCTATGAAGTGGTTGGTATATCTTCTAATGGTCAAGAACTTTATGACGTGTCAGTTTCTGAAGGGATTCGTGTTGTCGGATTGGACATGTCAAGAGAAATTAGCTTAATTAAAGATTTCCAATCCTTGGTCAAAATGGTAGTTTTAATAAGAAGGGAAAATCCTGATATTATCCATACACATACTCCTAAGGCTGGAATAGTAGGAATGTTAGCGGGGTGGCTTTGTAAGACTCCACATAGGCTGCACACAGTGGCTGGTCTTCCTGTGGAAGAATCTGTAGGGTTTAAGCGGAAAGTTTTATTATTTACCGAGTGGCTGACTTGTGCATGTGCAACAAGGGTTTATCCCAATTCATTTGCTTTAAGTCACTATATGGTTAAAAACATAAGAGTTTCACAAGATAAGTTAAAGGTGATCGGTTTTGGAAGCAGTAATGGGGTAGATGTTAATTATTTTAATTTAACTACGGAAGTAAAAAAATCTGCAAATTCTCTTAAACAGATATATGACTTAGGGGGAAATTTTATATTTCTATATGTTGGCCGGGTGGTTCGAGATAAAGGAATAAATGAATTGCTATCGTCATTTTCAAGATTAAAACTTGAGTTTTCTAATATTCGATTGGTTATCGTTGGAAATGAAGAGCCATCTTTGAATCCAATTTCAGAAGAGTCGAAAGTAATAATAAAAAATAATCCGAGTATAATTATGACAGGTTTCCAAGATGATGTAAGGCCTTTTTATGCGATGAGTGACTGCTTAACTTTTCCATCTTATCGTGAAGGTTTTCCTAATGTGGTTTTGCAAGCTTGCAGCATGGGGAAGGCTTGCATAGTTTCTGACATTAATGGGTGTAATGAAATAATATCTTCTCGGACTAATGGTCTAATAATTAAACCAAAAAGTGAAAACGATCTTTATAATGCAATGAAAGAGTTAATTTTAGATAGAAGGCTATTGGCTAGGCTGTCTAAGTCTGCAAGACTTTCCATACTAAAAAAATATTGCAGAATAGATCATAATACTAAAATGTTAGACGAGTATAGGCATATATTAAATGACTAAGATAATTTTTGATAAATTTTTTATCCTTTTATTTGCACCAATTTCAATCCCAATTTTTTTATTGGTTGTATTGATATGCTCGATTAAAATGGGGTCCCCAGTTTTTTTTAGACAATATCGGCCTGGACTGAATGGAAAGTTATTCAATATTTACAAATTTAGGACGATGAATTTAGAAGTTAATTCTGATGGCTTTTTATTATCAGATAAGGAGCGTTTAGTGGGGTTTGGGAGATTTTTTCGCGCAGCTAGCTTGGATGAGTTACCTAGTTTGTGGAACGTTTTAAAAGGTGATATGAGTTTAGTGGGTCCCAGACCACTGCTGCAAGAATATTTGCATTTATATTCTCCTAATCAGGCTAGGCGTCATGAGGTTAAACCTGGTATCACGGGCTGGGCACAGGTTAATGGGCGTAATGCAATTAGTTGGGACGAAAAATTTGAACTGGACATATGGTACGTGGACAATCAATCCATTTGGCTTGATATAAAGATACTCTGGCTTACAGTAAAGAAAGTAATTATGCGTGATGGAATCTCCGCAGTTGGCCATGTGACTATGCCTGTGTTCAAAGGCTCTAAATGATGGGTAATATATTGATAACTTCTGCTGGGAGGCGGGTCGACTTAGTCGAGTCTTTTAAAGTAGAGATAAGAAATATAGATGTAGAGTTGAAGGTTTTCTGTACAGATTTGTGTCCCAAACTGTCCTCAGCTTGCCAAGTAGCAGATGGTTTTTTTCAAGCACCACATGTTACTGATCAACACTATATTCTTTTTTTAAAGCAAATGTGTGTCGAAAATTCGATTTCCTTGATTATTCCTACAATTGATACTGAGTTGCTCGTTCTATCTCGGCATCGGGAAGATTTTTTAAAATTTGGTGTCAATATAATAATTTCTGATACGTGTCTAATTGAAGCTTGTAGGAACAAGAACTATACGGCGAGTCTATTGAATGATATTTATATCGAGACTCCAGTTATTTATGATAAAAACAATCTAACGTTTCCCTGTTTTGTCAAGCCTTATGATGGCAGTAGCAGTGAAGGTGCTCTGTCATTAAGTGATAAGTCTATGCTGACAGTTGAAATGTTTGATAATCCTAAAAACATGTATATGGAGCTTGTGCCAAATAGTTACGATGAATATACCGTAGATATTTATTTTGATAGAAATGGGATTTTGAAATCATTAGTTCCAAGATTAAGAATTGAAACTAGAGCTGGTGAGATAAGTAAGGGTCTAACAGAAAAAGGGATTGTCTACGATTATTTAAAAGATAAAATATCGAATTTGAAGGGAGTGAGGGGTTGCGTTACATTACAATTATTCGTGAGTTTAGAACACAAACGTTTTAAAGCTATCGAAATTAATCCTAGATTCGGTGGTGGGTATCCACTATCTTATGCTGCAGGTGCTAATTACCCAAAGATGCTAATTCAAGAGTATATTTTAGAGGAAAATCTTGATTTTATTGACGATTGGGAGGATGGTCTTTTGATGTTGAGATACGACTCAAAAGTTCTAATTCATGATTATAAATCCTAAACTTTCTTGCCTCGTTTTAGATCTTGATGATACCTTATATAAGGAATATGATTACCAAACTTCAGGGTTGAGGTATGTGGAAAGCCAAATACTACGCTTGTACGGCGAAAACTTAGAGGGTAAGTTGCTAAAGTTTAGGGATCAAGGTGTCGATGATATATTTATGGAAGCGGTTAAGGTATTGAAAATGCCAATGTCTCTTAAAGAATCGCTGCTCATGATGTATCGCTTCCACAAACCAGATATTGAGTTAACATTAGAGACTAAGCACTTCCTCCAGTCAGCTTATCGGAATTTTAAACAAGTAGTCATTCTTACTGATGGTCGTTCTGTTACGCAGCGGTTAAAGCTAGAATCGTTAGGCCTAATGAAAATCCCTGCATTTATATCTGAAGAGTGGTGTTCACAAAAGCCAAGCGCCAAAAGATTTATTGCGATTATGGAAAAATATACTAACTGTTCTCAGTTCTGTTATATCGCAGATAACCTGTCTAAGGATTTCATCGCTCCAAACGATCTTGGCTGGATGTCCGTTTGCTTAAGGGGCGATCAAAGAAATATTCACGCTCAAGAAATAAATAAAACTGATGAAAGCGCGTTGCCTGACGTTTTCATAACTCATCTCAGTGATATATATACATGCTAAACACTAACTTTACATCCTGGCCTTTGTTTTCTAAAGAAGAAGCTGATGCTGTTCATAATGTTATATTATCTAACAAAGTTAATTATTGGACAGGGGACAACTGTCGAAAATTTGAAAAAGAGTTTGCTATTTGGTCAGGTTCTGATTATGCAGTGGCCCTCGGTAATGGAACCCTGGCACTTGACGTTGCATTGAAAGCTTTGAGCGTTGGGGAGGGCGATGAAGTGATAGTAACTTCTCGTACCTTTATAGCTTCAGTTTCATCTATCTTGAACGCTGGAGCGACACCTGTTTTTTCTGATGTTGACTTAGACTCTCAAAATATTACACGGCAGTCTATCGAATCTATGATAACAGCTAAAACTAAAGCTATTCTTTGTGTCCACTTGGCGGGCTGGCCATGTGAGATGGATGATATAATGGAGTTGGCTCATGCATATGGCTTAAAGGTTATTGAAGACTGTGCTCAAGCGCATGGTGCCATATATAAAGGAAAACCTGTCGGCTCAATTGGGCACGTAGGCTGTTGGAGTTTTTGTCAAGATAAAATTATGACCACTGGTGGAGAAGGTGGTATGGCAACTACTAACGACGAATCTTTATGGCGTAAGATGTGGGCTTATAAGGACCACGGGAAGAGCTACGAAGCTGTCTATGAACGATCACACCCAAGCGGCTTTAGGTGGGTGCACGAATCTGTTGGAACCAATTGGCGAATGACGGAAATGCAGGCTGCTATAGGTAGAATCCAGCTTAATTTAATGCCGGGCTGGCATGCTAAACGTATTACTAATGCTAGGAAAATATGGAATATTGCAAAGATTTGTGATGGTCTTCGTGCCCCTGAGGTTCCTGATTATGTTGAACATGCAGCCTATAAGTGTTACGTTTTTATTGAGTTAGATCGACTAAATAGCGGTTGGAGTCGTGATATGATCATTAATGAAATTAATATTTTAGGTGTACCGTGTTATTCTGGTTCTTGCTCTGAAGTGTATATGGAAAAAGCGTTTGATGGCACTGGATTTAGACCTGAGGAAAGGTTAGCTAATGCGAAGGAGTTAGGGGAGACTTCATTGATGTTCTTAGTGCATCCGACGTTAACCGATAGTGAATTACAGCAAACAACTGATGCAATTAAATCTGTCATGGATTTAGCTACGAGTAATTGGTAAATAACTCATGCAAAATCTTTTAAAAGTTGGGTGGTTGTCTGATTATGTTATCAATTCGTAATTCCGTAAATTTAAATGTGGTTTAAGTCTTATTTTTCCTGCACTAAGTGTGGGAATTGACATAAAAAATAAAGACTTACCGACAGCCAAATCATGGATGTTTTGAGTAGAGTGAAGTAGGTCTCAGTGTATCTGATTGGTTTAGATAGCGGGCTGTAGTTTCTCCAGTGAGCACTTTTGGTAGCACCAATACGTCTCTAAGGGGTGAATGAAAGAGCTGTCAAGCGGAAATTTTACATATGAAATTATGTCTGCTGGAGAGTGGTTGGAAGCTAAAACATAGATGGGTATATTTGCTAAAAGGTGGTAAAGATGTTCTAGCGCTGAGAATTGGCTTGCAGAATTAGGTGTGCAACACATCACCAGTATGCGCATTCCTTGTGATATGTTATTTATTAGTTCCGCCTGCCGTTGTTGGACTCCCATTGCGTTACATTGAAACCAATTATAGAGCTTGCTAGTTTGGGGCGTATCAGATGATCCGGTCGAGCCGTTTAACTAGGTCCGCAGGCGAGGGAGTCGTAGGTTGTACTTTTATTTTGTTGTGTAACCCAAAAGGATTTAATTGGAAAAAAAGTGTGCCTGCCTTATAGGCTGCGAATTAGAGTTGACCCTGATGATATGATTTAGATCCCATATTAAGTAAGAGAAGTTTAAAATTCCCAATGTTTCATCTGATTTTACCCAAGCGTGGTTGATGGGTTTCATGCGTGATTCGCTCAAAAGTCGCTGAGCAATTAGCCCGTTTTCCCGATATTTTATTGCCAGTTCAAAGGGTCATGTGTCCCTTGCAATAAATTATTGAGTAACGAGGGAGCCATTATCCCACAGTGTGTTAATGGGCAAAAATTCACTAAACATGAACTTGTTTATTGGGGCTCGGGAGCAGATCAACGTTCTCTATATGCACCCAAGAACGGTCACTAAAAATGCCTTTGTTGAGCTATTTAATAGTAAGGCAAGTGTGTGCCGGCTTGATCTATACCTCTTCGAGGTTACAGGACCTCAAGTTGTTAGTCATACAGACGAGATGTCCTTATAAATTCGGTTATACACCTTCAATGATGTGGGTGTGCCAATTAATTTTCGCGGCAGTTTTTTTTTGTGATCCCGATAATCGTTAGGTCTAAGAGGTAATCCATGACTTTTTTGGACTGTTCCTGTTCGATTAATCCGTTTCGTTTTGCATAAATCCTACTATCTGAGTAAGTTCTCGTTTTTTAACCAAAATTAAAAATGGACCAATTAAAAACTAATTTAATGGAAGATATATCAAAAAATATTCTTGAGATGCATCGTTTAGCAAAGCGCAGCATTCTCATTAATAAGGCAGGCGGCACTAGCAAAGATATTGGTGCTGGTGTAGGTGCTCATATTGGTGATAGTAGGGTTAGTAGTGAAGCCGAAGTGTATGTGCTTGATATGGGCGAGCCGGTTAAAATAATTGACCTGGCACGCAGGATGGTTGAGCTTTCTGGTTTTAGAGTGAAAGATGAAAACTCACCAGAAGGCGACATTGCTATTGAAGTGGTTGGCTTACGCCCAGGTGAAAAGCTGTATGAAGAGCTGCTGATAGGCAATAAACCCCAAGCCACTCAACATCCGCGGATTATGAAAGCTAATGAAAAGTTTTTACCATGGAGTGAGCTAGAACCCATGATCACCACGTTACGAATTGCATCGATGAATGGTGATGTGATGATGATACGCAGTATATTGTAACTGCTAGTGCCTGAATATAAACCTGATGAGAAAGTGGTTGATTTGGTGTATAGGGAGCAGATTTCTCAGGCTGGGAAGCTGGAGCATTGAAGGTGGCTGTACATTCTTATTTTGACATGTTCACTTATAAGGTCCTGGGAGGTACTGAGGTTTTATTAAGTTATGCAGTATCTCTGCCAATACTTCCAACCTTTGACTTGGGTAAGGCCCATGGTGAAATTCTAATTGTTCGCAGGAAGTGAAAAAATGTTTATCAGGATTTAAAAAGATATTGATTTACCTGACTGCCTTTTGTGAACAAGGTATTTATGTGGCCTGACGGCTTCATTCACATATGGATGAAAAACGGCATATTTAAACTGCCTTTAAGAAGTTCCTAATATAGGTTGATAAACGTAAAAAAGTTATCTTAGTTTAAATTGTTGGGAAGCAGGGTTAGCAAAAATGAATTATAATATTTATCAAACTGCTTTTAATTACGGATTGACATGAAAACTGCACTTATTACTGGTGTTACTGGCCAAGATGGCTCATATCTAGCTGAATTTTTATTAGAAAAAGGCTATGACGTTCACGGTATCAAGCGCCGTTCCTCCTCTTTCAATACCGAGCGTATTGATCATATCTATGAAGACTCTTCTGTACATAACAATCGTTTCCATCTGCACTATGGCGACTTGTCTGATTCGTCAAACCTCACCCGCTTGATTAAAGAAATACAACCCGATGAGGTTTATAACTTAGCAGCTCAATCTCATGTTGCAGTCTCTTTTGAAGCGCCAGAGTACACGGCAGATGTGGATGGTTTGGGCACGCTGCGTATCCTCGAGGCTATTCGGTTTTTGGGGCTGGAAAATAAAACCCGTTTTTATCAAGCGTCCACTTCTGAATTGTTTGGTTTGGTGCAGGAAACACCTCAGCGGGAAACAACACCTTTTTATCCTCGCTCTCCATATGCTGTGGCAAAAATGTATGCCTATTGGATTACGGTTAACTACCGTGAATCGTATGGTATGTATGCGTGTAATGGCATTTTGTTTAATCACGAATCTATGCGTCGTGGTGAAACCTTTGTTACCCGTAAAATTACCCGTGGGCTGGCCAACATTGCCCAGGGCTTAGACTCCTGCTTGTCCTTGGGAAATATGGATGCTTTGCGTGACTGGGGACATGCTAAAGATTATGTACGTATGCAATGGATGATGTTGCAGCAAGACCAACCCGATGATTTTGTCATTGCCACCGGCAAGCAGATCTCTGTACGTGAATTTGTGCGTTTATCAGCACGTGAGCTAGGTGTGGAACTAGACTTTCAGGGTGTAGGAATTGACGAAGTTGCAGTAGTGTCAGCTATTACGGGTGACTTGGCTCCGGCTCTTGCTTTAGGCGATGTGGTAATACGTGTTAATCCGCGTTATTTTCGCCCAGCCGAGGTAGAGACCTTACTAGGTGACCCTACTAAGGCCAAAGAGCTTTTGGGCTGGGTGCCTGAAATTACTGTAGAGGACATGTGTGCAGAAATGGTGGCTCATGATTTGGATCAAGCTAGGCAAAAGTCTTTACTTAAGTCTCATGGGTATCATGTGCCTGTAGCTAGAGAAAACTAGACATGGTCAAACGTGTTTTTGTAGCGGGTCACCGGGGCATGGTGGGTTCTGCCATAGTGCGCCAGTTGTCTACGCAACCAGATGTAACTTTGTTACTAGCAGACAGGTCCGAACTTGACCTAACAAACAGTTCAGCTGTGCAAACGTATATGCAACTGCATAAGCCAGATCAGGTGTATCTTGCAGCAGCCAAGGTTGGCGGAATTCATGCCAACAATACCTACCCAGCGGAATTTATTGCAGATAATTTGGTGATACAGTCTAATGTTATTCAGGCCGCTTTTAGGGTAGGAGTTCGTAAACTACTATTTCTAGGCAGCTCTTGTATCTATCCTCAGTTGGCAAAACAACCCATGAAAGAAGATTGTTTGCTCACAGGCAAACTTGAACCTACTAACGAACCTTATGCCATTGCTAAGATCGCTGGTATTAAGATGTGTGAATCGTATAACCGGCAATATGGTGTGGATTATCGCTG